>Ga0265293_10000456_pt1 | contig 98498 bp, 86 predicted proteins | sample Munlanlewell138R_FD_192505 | JGI IMG/M metagenome (GOLD analysis project Ga0265293, IMG submission 192505) | Leachate microbial communities from a municipal landfill in Southern Ontario, Canada - Leachate well 138R | ecosystem: Engineered > Solid waste > Landfill > Unclassified | place: Canada... | reverse complement strand
TTCATAATTTTTTTTGCCCTTCAATATCTAAAGGACATCGAAGGGCAAAATCCGTAGTAAAACTTTTTATTTCTCTAAAAAATCTTTTAAATTTTTGTTGGAAAGGAGTTTTTTACGAAGCTGAAGTTCTCTGTATCGAACACCATCAATTGTGATGCCTAAGAGTTTAGCTACTACTTTTTTAGCCTTCTTTTCAATGAGGCAATTAAATAGTAGCTGATCTTCAAAGGACAGACTTTCAAAAGCTGACTGTAAAATACTCCTTAATTCTTTATCTTCTAAAATGTTAAGAATATCCTGGCTATCATCAGCTGGAGTGAAAAAGCTGTCCTTTTCATCATTGTCATTAGCCCAATTCTTATCTAGCTCTACAGTACGGCTAGTGTTTTTACATTTGCATCTATCGCAGTCTTGGTTACATTTATTCGTGTCTTTATAGATGCAGGCGAATTTTCTATTACGATATCGTTCTTCCCTTTTTAGTGAGGTACTATTGAATCTATGAATATCTTCACTTTCTTTGGTCCTGCTAAGCCTAACTACATAACCAGCCTCTTCATCGTAGAACCATCTTTGTTTATAGGGGTTGTCCTCAGTAGGTGGTTCGGAAGAGGCAAAGCATGTTTTCCTGTCTACTTCCACATAGTTTCCATTTTCATCTTGTGCATAGTATTTTCTGTAATTTACTCTTTGATAGTTTTTCATTAGATTGGCTCCATTTCCCGTCTAGAGAAACGGCGGAGAACTAATGAATCGTAAAATAAATAACCAGCAGATTTATCCCCTTAAAAATACACATAGGAAATAATACGGTGGATTATAAATTCCTCTAATAGCCTGTCATTGACTATTATTGATTCATTTATATTTCCGCCGTCTCTGCTGGCCAGCTTAAGACGTATCTTTTTATTTAGAAATCTTTAGTACTTGCTTACTAATAGATATATCACGAATATTTCTTTGAAAATGGACACGCTATGTCCCATAAAAACAAAAAAGTCGGAGCCATCTATTTTGCCTTATTTAGGCTTCATAGATAACTCCGACTACTCGCTCTTTGATTGTTTACGGGGCAGGTTGCGGTAATTTCTTTTTATTATTTTAACCTTTACATACTGGTCTATATAAATTTTATGCTTTACCTATTTTTCAATTAAAAAGTTTAACCTTACTATTCAGGCATAAAAAATAGACTCTTAATTTTTTAAAAGTCTATTAGGTAATCTATTAAAGACAGGACATGGCGTGTCCGTTTTTTAATAAAATATTTTTAAATTTCTACTCCATATTGGGAAAGATATTCTTGAACTGCCCATAATGGTTCAGGGTATTTAAGATTTAAGGCTTCTTTAATCCATTGATGGTTTATATCAATTTGATTTAGAGGACATTGCAATACCGACATCAATTTTTCACTAATAATAGGTGGCAGATGAAGTCCAAAACATATAAGAGCTGCTGTTTCAACCTTTGGCGATGTTAAACCTTTGACTGTCCTACTTATTGTTTTTGGATCACGGTCTATTTCTAAACCTAAATCAGTATATGACATATTTCTCCACCCTAGGAGTAGCTCCATGCATTGTTCTGGATCATCCGTCATTTTCTTACGAATTGCTATATACTCTTCCTGTTGCTTTTTTCTCATGGCTATTTGTCTTTCTTGGGGAGCATTTTGAAATCCATTATGATATTTTATTTCAAATGTAATATCACTTGCTTCACGATTTAAGAAACATGCCGTATGATAAATATTCTCAATATTACTAGTGATTCTCATGTCAAAAACAAGACAACATTCATCCATATGAGAGCGGGCATACCCTGTTAAGGCTAGCCTTCCACTCTCATCATACTCTACATAAAGAGGTGCATTATATACAAAATGATTATCCACAAAAAGATAATCACCATTAGCTGTCAGTTCTCGAAGCTCAGGATTAACAAACCTTTCAATGGCTGCATCCTGGGCACTTAAAGAAAATGTTTGATTTATCTTAATGGCTCCTTTGCGAAAACCATGAGGCTTTACATAATGACCATCAAGATATGTATATGTACCAATGGCCTCTTCAAAGCCTAACTCTACAAGCCTGATCTTGGCAGCCTGCTTGGATACTGCAAAGCTAGTCTCCAATGCTGTAATAACCTTTTCCATAACATCTACTGTATGCCTAGCATTTGATTCACGCATAAATTTTGCTATATATTGATTGGCTTTTATTCTAAAAGGTTCTGCTGGCATTTGTATACGTGGTGTTAATTGGTTCGCTTGCTTTTCCATCCACTCTGTAGATTTTTTAGATATTGTTGAGATTGCCCCACCTTTTACTTCACAGCTTATGTGAGAGGCTGCTGCATTATATAATTTTTCCAATTCAAATACTTTTCTGTGTTTTACCCAGTGGACACACTCATGTATTATTGTATTATTAACAGACCCTAGATTCCTAAGTAAGTACATATAGGGATCAACTACAATAGTTTTTCCTTCAATCTTCATTATTACATTATTTTGAGTATTAGAGTCATACATTTCAGCTTCAGTATCTACAAAGTAAATTTGTCCAAATACTGATGCATCCTCTCTTATTCGCTGATTTTTTATTGTTAATCCTAATCTCTCAGTAAGAATATTAGGGTCAACCCAAATAGGGTCTTGTCCATATTGAGTAATTTTAAGGGCCTCGGGATAAAATTCTTCAAGAAACGATGTAGCCACTTCATCGAGCCTTTCATAAGGGATATAAGGGACAAGGGAATCATCTAAAGGGTTTTTGGCACGATTTTTTCCTGTATATGAGGACACCTCAAAAATATCAAAGTCTTCTAAATTACATCCAATATCACCAGAACAACGAACCATTAGCCATACTGTCTTCTCTTCCGAATCATCATAATGGCGGTGAGTCTCTGGAATTTCGAACATTACTGATAAAGCCACATCAAACTGGATTTTCATTTCTGGCAAATCATCAACCCATACATATTCGACCTTAACATCAGCAATTTCTGGTTCTCCAGCCTTACGAATTTTATATAACTCTATATCTAATGTTTCTATATTTTCCCTTAGATACGTCTCGGCTGCTGCCCAGAATTGATTGTCAAAAGTCTTTGCCACGTATTCTGTAAATGATCGAGTATTCGCCATAAGTAATCCTCCTATCCTACAATAACCATTAATCTATAATAGGAATATTAATAATAGATCCAACGCTCCCCATCCCAATGTGGCTGTATTTGCTCTCGAGACTCATACAATTCATCAAACAAATTAAACGCTACATTTTTTGCAGAATGAAGATCTGTAATCTTTTTCCCATTATAATCCCATAGGTATTCACCTTTAAAGATAACACCCCAATTGGAGTTAAACTTACTTTTCATTATGGTAATATAGTTGCCTTTATATCGGAGAGTGTAGTTACCTGTATCTGGTTTAAAACGCCACTCTCGTTTCATGAAGTTGATTTTACGATTTGCTCGATTTCTCAGCTCTCTTTCAGATTCTTTAGGGTCAATATAATCATCTATCATTTTAGATGCACATACACACCCTACACGTATCTCGCCATTATAATCTGGGTGTTCCAACAGATGAACATAGCGAATCCTTTCATTTCCACACATCTCGCATTGCTCATAATCTATGAGTCCTCCAGCTTCCGCATGTTCCCCTAAATCTTCTACACCTATATATTGCCATCCTTTATGGGGAATCTCAGCTTTGTCCCATCGCACTATAAAACACCTCCATTTAATGTGAGAGTAACACTTTCTATATTTTCATTTGCCATAATGGTATATATGTAAATTATAACATATATAATTTTTATCTCAATAAATTCTTATTTTGCATTTGCATATTAAAATTGTGTACTTATAATTTTTGTGATATAATTGGAAATTAAGCGAGGTGATAATATGTCAGTAAGCTACAAAAGACTTTGGAAACTTCTAATTGATAAGGACATGAAAAAGAAAGATTTAATAGAAGCAGCAGGTATTAGTACAGTTTCTATGGCCAAGCTTGGAAGAGGGGCTAACATTGGAACTGATGTATTGCTTAAGATATGTAAGGCATTGGATTGTGAATTAGAGGATATTATGGAGATAGAGCGGGATTAAATGAAAGAATGACAACAATACTAACAAAATGATACTTTTTAACAAGTAAATATAGATGTGAATATAGGGAGTATGAGTTAGGGATATTTTGAAGATTACGATTAATATAGGGTTTTGAAAGGAGAAGAATATGGCGAAGAAAAATGATGATTTTTTCAAAGAGAAAAAGGTATGGTCTGAAGTTAAGGATGAGCTTTTAGGATGTTATTTTAAGCCCTATATATCAAAGATTCTTCACACATACAAGCCACTTGTTTATGTGGATTGTTTTGCTGGAAAAGGAAAATTTGATGATGGACAGCCAGGCTCGCCAATAATAGCCTTGGACATAATTACTGAGTGTGTAAAACAAAGTAAAACTAACAGAAGGGTAATAAATGCAAATTTTATTGATTTAAATTATGCAGCAGAACTGACTAAAAATTTAGAAGGCTATCCAAGTATAAATGTTATTGCTGGGGATTATGAAAAGGAAATAGAAAATTTGTTATCAACAAAAGATGGATGTAATGTGTTTTTGTATATTGACCCATATGGGATAAAAGCATTAAAGTGTTCCTATTTTGATAACTTTGCTAATTATAACTTTAACTCAATAGAATTATTAATAAATATGAACTCCTTTGGTTTTTTTAGGGAGGCTTGCAATGCTTTAGGTGCTAAATATGATAATGCTTCCATATTTGAGGATCTTATTGAATATAACCCAACTAAAATGAATGCTTCGGAAAAATCTATTAAGGAACTAAATGAAATTGCAGGTGGGGATTATTGGCAGGTAATAGTTGAAGAATATAAAAAGAATAAAATTGATGGATACCAAGCAGAAAGTACTTTTGCGGAGCAGTATTGTAAGCGGTTAAGCCAAAGTTATGATTATGTCTTAAATATGCCCCTTCGGGTTAAAAGGGGGCAACGGCCTAAATATAGAATGATTCATGCAACAAACCATGCAGACGGATGTTTAATAATGGTTGATAATATACATAATAGGTGGCAAATGATACAGGATATACAAAATTGCGGGCAAATATCTCTTTGGGAAGAAAACTGTGAAAATAGAATAATTGATGAAAAGGAAATTAAAGAAAAGGTAACTAAGCATTTTAGGCAATATGAAAAAAAGATATCATTAAATGAAGCTTTTGCAAACTTCTTCGTTGAATATGGAGCAATTTGCAGTACTAATATAGTTAGAAGTATTGTTAAAGAATTAGGAGGTAAAGGTAAAATTGATATTATTAGAACCCCTAAAATTACCAAAAAAGGTAAACCTTCAACATTTATGACCGAAGGTAAAGGTAAAAAAATAGAAATAAGGTGGCTGTCATGAGCAAAGTAAAGAAATACATATATAGAAAATCCTTGATATATAAAACAAATGTAGAATACGGGGACTATACCATGAACCATATACAAGGATGTTCACATGGATGTAAATATCCTTGCTATGCGTTTTTATTAAAAAAAAGATTTGGTGTTATAAAATCTTATGAAGATTGGATAGAACCAGTAATTGTGGAAAATACGCTAGAGCTACTAGACAAAGAAATACCTAAATTTAAAGATAAGATATCAATACTTCATCTCTGTTTTACTACAGATCCTTTTATGTACGGATATACTGATATTAAAGAGTTAAGCTTACAGGTTATAGAGAAGCTGAATAATGCTGGAATAAGATGCTCGGTTCTTACTAAAGGTCTATTACCTATAGAACTAACGGAATACTCCAAGAAAAATGAGTATGGAATAACTTTAATTTCGCTTGATGAGGAATATAGAATAAAGGCAGAGCCAGGTGCATCACCATACCTAGAACGCCTGGAATCCTTAAGGGTTGTTCATAATTCTGGGTTTAAAACTTGGGTTAGCATTGAACCATACCCTACCCCCAATATCCTTACACAAGATATTAATGAGATTCTTGAAAGGGTAAGCTTTGTAGATAAGATAATTTTTGGGCGCACCAACTATAACAAAGAAATTACAGGATATAAAGAACATAAGAAATTTTATAATGAACAGGCTCAAAAAGTAATTGATTTTTGTAAAGAGAATCATATTGATTACCATATAAAAGAAGGTACTATAACCAAATAATATATATATCGCAGCTTAATTAATAAGATAAGTTTTGATAAACAAATTTTAAACCTTAAGATTTCAATGATAGTTCATATGTTTACAGAAAAAGATAAAGAAAGGAGCAAACATAATAAGAGTGTATTAGCAAAAATATGCGAAGTGTTGAATTGTGAACTTGAAGAAATAATGAAGTTAATAAAAAAATAATAGGAGGATTATATGAAAATTGAAAATTTAGAAGAATTGTTTCTAGTAACTAAAAATAGACTCGAGGAACAACACGGAACAATTACAATTAATTTCGCAAATAAGACCCATGTTTATTCTGGTAATGATGTTATAGGCAATTGTTTACAGGAATGGTTGCCTAATTGGTTTCAACATTTAGGTGTTGATATAAGGGAGGGAGACAATACTCAAGCCTTCCCAGACTTTGTGGCCATATTTGGGGATGTTAGCCATGATGTTGAGGTTAAAGCGTGGAACTATAATAATTCACCTGCTTTTGACCTAGCCAATTTTTGGAGTTTCCTAGCTACAACATATGAGAGTCCAGGGAAATTAGATGCTCATTACTTTGTTTTAGGATACCAACCAATGGATGATGGGTTTTCTCAGGGATTTATCGTAAAGAGGGTTTATCTTAAGCATATTTGGGAAATCACATCTCCTTCAACAAAGTACCCTATAGGTTTACAGGTAAAAAGAGGTCAACCGCATGCAATGCGTCCTTTTAATTTTAAACTGGATGAAAGTAAAAGTTTTAAAAATAAAAATGAGTTTATATACGCAGTTAAAGAAGCTTTTAAAATATTTCCAAATCCTGCTATGGCTTTTACAGCAGATGAATGGCTTAAAAAGGTGCTTTCCTATTAAAAAATAAATAAAATGGCATTATAACCTATAGTGCCATTTTATCTTGTGCCACACATTCTATATTATTTTTGGATTCTAGATATGATTTTAATAATTTTTCAGATACTGCTTTTATAACTGGTACACAGACCGTATTCCCTAGCAGGTCAAAGGCCTCACTTTCTTTCAGAAAATCAAGCTGGTAATTGTCTGGGAAACCAAATAATTTAAGCCCTTCATCTACGGTTAAAGCACGAATTCCATTATTAACGGGTACTGCTAGTTTATGAACATCTGTTGCAACTATTGTAGGAGTCACGTCATTTGGGCAAAGTATCTTAGTAAACTCAAAAGAAAGCTTACCAGTAATAATATTATATCCTTTTTCCAGTGATGTGTCTGGTACTCTTCTATTATTTACTAGCTGTTTTGGGTGTTCGTAAGCAAGATATCCTTTAGAAACCAAATCATCTAGTAATGTCTGCAGTTCAGGATGGGGGTAAAATGAAGATATCATATTTGTCGTTAATGGCATACCATCCATCCACTTTATACCTATTATATCTGCCCATTTCTTATTTCTTCTTTGTCTTAACAATAGTTCTAGTAGATCTTTCTGTTCCTTATTTATCTCGCCTTTTAATCCAATATCCCAACTGTGGATGTTATTGCTGCCACCACGTTTATCCTTTATAGCTTTTCCGTAGATTTCTTCTATTTTATAATGTGATAGTAGCTTTTTAGTAAAATCAGTCTGTATAGGTGGGATAGATTCATCTATAATATCACCGAGCACAGCTGTTATTTTAGTAAATCCAGCCAATTCTTGTACTTCCATATTCTTAAGACCAATAATATAGATTCTATTCCTCGACTGGGCTAATCCAAAATCCTTTCCGTTTAAAACTTTGGATTGTATAAAATAACCCATATCTTTAAGTGTTTTTTGAATGATTTTAAAAGTTCTACCTTTATCGTGGTGTACAAGACCTTCTACATTCTCTAAAACAAAGCCAGTTGGGTTTTTTGCTAATAAAATTTTAGCAATATCAAAAAAGAGTGTTCCCCTAGTGTCTTGGAAACCTAGACCCAGCCCTGCTTGCGAAAATGCTTGACAGGGAAAACCAGCTAATAAAAAGTCGAAGTCAGGTAGCTTGGTAGGCTCTATTTTTGTTACATCACACTCTGGATTTTCTCCAAAGTTAACCTTATACGATTTAATTGCAGAAGGTTTTATATCAGATGAAAACACGCATTTCCCTTTTAATCCAACTTCATTAAGTGCTTGCTCAAAGCCTATTCTTATACCGCCTAGCCCACTGAATAAATCGATATAAGTTATTTCATTTATATCTCGGCTAAATTTAGATTCTAATTTATCAATACCCATTTCAAGTAACCTCCTACATTTTTCAGAAAAACTAGCACAGTCGGGCAATGGTGCATCTTCAATAAACTTTTTTTCTTGACTATTTAAATAAATTGTTACAGGCTGTTTTTTATTTGAAGTGCTTTTTCTACCAGCACCTTTTCTGTTTCCACCATGCATACTAATCCCTCCATTCAACAATATAATTATAACATAAGGGCATTGTTTTTTCAAGTAAATTAAATCCCGATTAATGACTAGTTTTAAGAAAAAATTTAATACAGTCTTGATGTCATCAATCAACTTTCTGTTATCCACTATAAATACGATTTTTTGGAACTACATTTCTTCAAGTCGTAGCTCTTTTTGTAAAATATAATAATGTTTCCTGTCTTTATTGCGACTCTCATAAATCATTTCTTCAATCTTTTGTGAATAAGAAATCTCTTTTTTAACAAGTTCTATAAATGCCAACTTCTCAGTATTAGATAAAACAAAATCTTTAAAACTAATCATAAAATCAAAGTTAGTACCATGCCTAAATAATCTACCAGGTAAAGGGTAGTGCTTTCTGTTTCCTAGCATAATTCCATACCTGATATATGGGGTTACATTTTTATGGGTCTGAGCCTTATAGCTATATGTAATAGCATCATGAGTCGAAATATTATTAATTTTAGATTCAATGATGATACGCGGCTTTATGGATTCTTCTTTCTCGTAAATAAGTAAATCAGTTTCAAAAGCCATTGTATGCTCTTTCCCTTTTTTAAATTCTAAATCATAGGATAGAATTTCCTGTGCATAGGGAACCTTATTTAAAGTATCGAAATAAATATTATCAGCAAGATTAGCTGATTGTAGCATTACTTTGATACTATTTGTCCATTCGTTTTCTCTCATTTAACTTCCTCCAGTTAGAATAAAAATAAAGCTACAAGATAAGTATACTGTATTTTCATAGTGTTTCAAATTAAAATTATTATAATCTGGTGGTTAAACCTAGGTGAATCAAGTATAATACAGGCTATAAAGAACATTTTAATTTTGCCTATACTTTTTAATTATTTAAAAAAGGGATAGGAGAGGGGTGTTCAAAAATATAAACGAGAGGGGAGAGAGCATAGGTTATAGGAATGATATTTATTAATTAACCATTAAAATCTTAATGTCTTAACTACATATAAATCATCCAAAACCCTTATATCAAGGGTTTTAGGGCTGTTTGGAATAAAGAGCATTATAAAAACCGATTTGCAAGATTGTATCAAAGACGGTAAGAAGATAGATCCTACCTGGAATTCAAGGAATGTTTTTGAGAATAATAAATTTATTAGAAAAGACTCTATTAGCAAGTATTTTGATATAACTGTGGAATACATTTCATATACACACAAGTTTACAGAAGACTTTTATTAAGTAGTAAGACAACTTAATAAATTCCCTTACTAGACTGTGAATCACCTAGGACCTGTTCTTTATACTTTTTTCATTCCATCAGCGGTTCTGACCCTTTTACAGGTAAGCATACAAGGGATTTGCAACCTGTATTTCTTCATACATACTAATGTTATATAGGGTTATTGTGAAATTTTCAAAACACCAGTAAAAATCTTTGCGCAATTACTCCAATTCGTGTAAAATTACAGGTATCGTTGGGGTAGATTTTTAATGCTCAAATTGAAAAATGCCGGAAATTTTGAATAAGGACATTTAGCGCAGTAGTACAAAGGATTTCACTTTTAGTGGAAGGGATTTGTTCTTCTCTGGCTGTTTTGCGTTTGCTATACTTGGCTTAAAGATGCACTATCCTGATTTAATTAGGGGGGATCTCTTATATGAACAGTAGACAGATAAATATTTTAAAAATTCTCAAAACCAGTAATTTGCCAGTTACCTTGAATGAGTTGGCTCAGCGTTTTAATGTCAGTGTAAGAACCATTCAAAATGATATGAAAAACATAAATTACGAGTTTTTGAAAAATGACCTTCCACCGATTTTAAATCAATACAAAAAGGGGATGGTATTTCAGTATAGCAACAAGGAGAAGAATAAAATTGAAAGTCTTATTCTTAAAAGAGATAGCCAGTTACTATTACCAGAAGAAAGAGCAGACCTCCTTTATTTTTATTTCCTATTCAACACTGAGTACACAACCATATCTGAAATATCTGAAAATCTAAATGTTAGCAGAAATACAATACTAAATGACTTAAAAAAGATAAGAGAGAGTTTAACAGGAATACCTGTTTATCTTAATTCAAATTCCCGTTATGGAATAATACTCGAAGGTGATGAAATAGCAATTCGTGAGTATGCAGTAAAAACCTTTTTGAAAAATAGTGATGCTGAAAGCCTAGCAGATGTAAAAAAATATCACAGGGCTAGCATCTGCAATTATTACGAAGAAAGAAAGACCTTGGAAGAAACAAAATTAATTTTTGAACTAGTACAGGGACTGGCAGTATCTTTGAAAAAATATTTTTCTGGAAATTCCTTTTTAATGATTATTTCCTGTATTGAACTAGCTATAGAGCGGATAAAAAGAAACAAGTTTGTTCTAGTCTCTTCAGTCCAGATGGAAAGCATATGTTGTACTGAAGAATTTAGAGCAATGAATCATCTTATGAAGACAATTTCAATGAGCTTAAGCATAAATATTCCAATAACTGAGATTGTATATTTAACCTTTAGGCTCTTTTGCTCGGATGTTGTAAATACTAAATGTCTCAGTATTAATGATAATTATGCTGAAATACAAATTGCAGTTTGTGGCTTTATACAAAAGGTATCAGACTTATTGGAACTAGACTTATCCCACGATACAGCCTTGTACCATGATTTGGTTTATCATATGCAACCTGCAATTTACAGGATGAAATACAATATCCATCAAAAAAATCCCTTAATAGATGAAATACATACAAAATATCAACATGTCTATGATGCTGTAGCAAAAAGTGTCTCAGACATAGAGGATATGACAGATACAGTTTTGACAGAAAATGAAATTGGCTACTTAACAATCCATATAATTGCAATGATAGAAAAGCAAAGAAATAGAAGCGAAAGTGTTCCCAATGTGCTAATTGTATGTGAATCAGGCATAGGTACTTCCAATCTATTAGCTACTCGTTTAACCACCTTGTTTGATGTAAATGTGGTGGACACCATAGCCCTTTATGAGTTGGAAAATGCCCTAAGAAACTACAATGTGAATTATATTGTTACCACCTTAAATTTGCAAAATACAGATAAATTAACAATTAAGGTTAATCCCTTTATTAATGAAAATGACCAGAAAAAACTGGAAAAATATTTTAGACCACAAAGTAGAAAACATGTAATTGATGTACAAGACTTTCTTGAGATTATTGGAGATCACTGTGACATACGGGACCAGGAGAATCTCTTGAAAAGTATTTCTGAAAAATACTCAATATCTTTTAATTTAAAAACGCGAAAGGAAAAAGAACTAATGCTAAAAGATGTAATCAATAAAGCCATGATAGAAATAGACTATCATGCTATGGACTGGGAGGACTCGGTCAGAAAAGCAGGCGAATTATTACTTAAGGGAAATTGCATTGAACAAGAATATATTGAAAGCATGGTCAACACTGTTAAGTCCATGGGATCTTACATAGTCATATCAAAGGGGATTGCCTTACCTCACTCAAGAAGTGGAGAGTACTCACACAAGGTGGGTATAAGTATTTTAAGGTTGGCAGAACCTGTTGTTTTTGGTCATGAAGAAAATGATCCTGTCGACCTATTGTTTGGTTTGTCCTCTATAGACAACAAATCACACTTAGGTGCCTTACGTGATTTGTCTAGCTTACTAACAAATGAGGAAAGCATTGCCTTCATGAGGAATGTAACTTCAGTTGATGAGCTTTATGACTACATTATGCAGGTTGGAGGAGATAGCAGATGAGAGAAAAAATCAATGAACTTTTAGAAATAGCAAAAAAGCTAAAAGAAGACAAACTAGTTTCAGATGGGGTAAATAAGGGGAGTATTTCCTATCGCATATCAGAAGATACTTTTTTGATAAGCCCCAGTAAAATCCCATATGATTCTCTTGATGAAGAATCTATAAACATAATGAAAACTGATGGTAGCTTTGTAAGAAGCAACGCTCCCATTTCAAGAGATAGCTACTTTCATCTTAAAATCTACAATGAAAGAAAGGATGTCTTAGCTATAATTCATACCCACTCAAAATATGCTACTGCCTTGTGCTTAGCAAATAAAGGTCTTCCCTTTATAACATACGGAATGAAATTCCATTGTGGAGGACCTATAGATATAGCACCATTTGCATTACCTAATACAGATAAATGTAATGACTTAATTATTAAGCATCTTCAGGATCGCAAAGCGGTTCTTTTGCAAAATCATGGTTTAGTGTGTGTAGGGGATACACTAATAGACTGTTATGAAACTAGCGAATTCATAGAGTCATTGAGTGAAAGCTATGTGCATGCTCTGATGATTGGCGATGTTAGAGAAATATCTCTGGGAAAGGAGGACGAATATGGCAGAGTATAAAATTGGAGTTTGTTGTACTTTTGGAGCAGGTAGCAGCTTAATGTTAAAGATGAATTTAGATTCAGTTTTTAAACGTATGGGGGTTAATGCTGAGGTTGAAGTCTTCGATATATCAAGCATCAAAGGGATGGCAAGTGAGTTAGATGCAGTGTTTACAAGTGCTGCATTATCACAAGAAGTGCAATCTTCCGTAGACGGAACGAATGCAATAGTAATTCCAGTCATAAATTATTTTGATTTGGATGGTTTAGAGGTTTTAGCAAAGGAAAATTTAATTAAATAGGAGGATAGGGGAAAATGGCAGTATTAAAAGGAATTCTAGACTTTTTTGTGGGACAAATATTCCAAACACCAGCATATTTCATGGGAATAGTAGTGTTAATTGGTTGTATTTTCCAGAAAAAAGATGCAAAGAGTACTTTAGTGTCAGTTATTAAAACAATCGTTGGTATGATGATTTTGGGTGTTGGTGCAGGACAATTAAAAACAGCATCTGAGAATATTATCCAAATATTCACCCAACGAATGGGCATTCAAGGGGTCAGCACAGATATGTGGACAGCAGTATATGCATATATCGATGAGCTGAATGTTATTAACATGGGGAATGTGGCAATGGTTATGATTACAGCATGGGTTATTAACTTAATTCTTGCTAGAATTACACCAATTAAGACAATCTTCTTGACCGGTCATGTTGCGTATTGTGATAGTGCATTTATTACTTTCTTCATATTCAGAATGACCAACTTACAAGGTGTAGCCCTATTTGCAACAGCTTCATTAGCTTGTGCAGTTTATTGGTGGTTATTCCCTTACTTATTAAGGAAGTTCTTAAATCCATTACTTGGAGACACTCCTCTTACACTTGGACATAACCTATGTGTATCGGGAATTATTGCAACTCAACTTTCAAAGCTTTTCGGTAAGAAAGAAGATAGTGCAGAAAATCTTAAATTACCAAACTGGTTATCAATTTTCAAAGATTCAATAGTTTCATATAGTATTATAATGGGGGTTATTTACCTAGCTATAGTTATTATTAGTGGTCCAGAAATAGTAGCACAAAAGGCTGGTAGCATGAACTATATTATGTATGGTATAAATCAAGGATTTACCATGGCTGTAGGTGTTTATGTACTACTTGCAGGTGTTCGTATGTTCTTAAACGAACTTATACCATCATTTAAAGGATTTTCAGACAAATTGGTACCAGGCGCAATCGCAGCTGTTGATAGCCCCATTTTCTGGTCCTATGCACCAACCGCAGCAATGTTAGGTTTTCTTTGCACAGTGGTAGGACAATTTGTAGGCGTAGGAATTTTGGCAGCCTTTGGAGCAAGCGTTATAGCCATTCCAAGCGTTATTCCACTATTCTTTGGTGGTTGTACACTAGGAGTTTTTGCCAATTCAACAGGGGGTTGGAAAGGCACAATGGTAACAACATTTATTTTAGGTATAGTAGTAATCTGCGGTAGCGCAGGATTAGCAGCACTTCTCAATTTCGGATATGTACCAGGTCATTCTGATTGGAGTACTTTATGGTTAGGAATTGTAGGAATCTTAAGATTAATTTTCGGTAGACCCGGTGTTGCATAAAAGATAAGGAGTTAAAAACTTTATGAAAACAATAAAAACAGTTTATGGACAAATTAATCCTGATGAACTAGGTTTTACTGATATTCATAATCATCTATGGAAAAAGGGCGGGATGGAAGTTTTAGAAGATAAAGACTTTGCCATTGATGATATAGAGAAATCCCGTCAAGAGTTACAAAGATATGCTAAAGCAGGAGGGAAGGCTCTTGTAGATATGCAACCTATTGGCTTGGGTAGAGGCATAGAAGAGCTAAAAGAGATTGCAAAAGATTCAGATGTTCATGTTATTGCTGTTACAGGCTTTCATCGTGGAAAACTCTATGACAAGGCCCACTTTGTGAACAAGTATAGCCTAGATCAATTGGTTGAAATTGTTACATCAGAGGTGGAAAAGGGAATTGAAGTAAATGACTTTTGTGGACCTTTTACAAAACATTCTGATGTTCTTCCAGGTCTAGTTAAAGCAGGTAGTAGTTACTACCAAATAACACCCTTAGAAGAAAAGCTAATGAAAACTGTTGCTAGAGTTAATCTAAAAACAGATATACCCATTAAGACCCACACACATGTTGGTACAATGGGAGTTGAACAAGCAAATCTATTTATTTCTCAAGGGGTTGAGCCCAGCAAAATTTGTATTGGACATTTGGATAGAAATGCAGATTTAGTCTATCATCAACAAGTTTTAAAGACAGGTGTTTATGTGCAATATGACTGTGTTGCACGGGTTAAGTATCATCCTTTATCTGACACTATGAATCTTGTTAAAGCCTTAAGTGAACAAGGCTATGAAAACAGGATAATGATTGGTGGAGATTGGGGTCGTGCATCCTACTTACAGGCCTATGGTGGAGAGCCAGGTCTAGAGTTTGTACCAAAACATTTGCCTAGTTTAATGAAGGATTACGGGATATCCGATGAAGTTATTCAAAGGATTTTTATAGAGAATCCCAAAGAATTCTTAGCCTATTAGGTAAGTCAGATGAAATAAGGGGTGCTTTAAGGCATTCACGCTTTGCTTCATTGCACCCCATATTTTAGAGAAACATGAGTGTAGATTTTAGGAGAGAAGAATGATACAAAATGTTAATCGAAAAATATCTTTACTTTCATTTGACATTGATGGAACCTTACTGAATAGTGATTCAAACATGAGTGTGTCAACAATATCTGCAATTCAAGATGTAATGAAAAGAGGTGTAAAGGTTACCTTATCAACCGGTCGAGTTCCTCCCATGTTGAAATCTTACGCAAACATCCTGGGTATTAAAGGACCATATGTGGCAGGAAATGGATCGATTGTTGTCAATAATGCAGATAATCAAATTTTATTTAGTAAACCTTTAACAGATGGTAACCTACTAAAGCTATGTGATTATTGTAAAAAATTTCAACTACACTATACAGTTCAGACAAATAGGTTTTTATACTATACTAAAGATAATCCCAGGATTCCTATTTTGGACAAATACAATAAAATTAGCAAACAATATGGCAAAAGCCAATCAGAATATATTACTATACATAATCATGAATTTGATTATATGTACCTAAGAGCTTACAAGGTCATTGTGCTTACACCAACAAAAGAGCAGTTTATCATGTTGCAAAGATATTTGGATGAAAATGAAGGGTTTCAATATACATACAGCATGGCCAATAGTATTGAAATAACTGCTAAAGGAACAAGCAAAGGAAATGGCATAAGGCTGGTAGCAGACTATTATAATATCCCATTGGAAGAAATATGTGCCTTTGGTGACTACGATAATGATATAAGTATTTTTAAGCTGGTGGGAATGAATGTGGCCATGGCCAATTCTAGTGAAAATCTTAAAAAGATAGCCATGTATCATACAGCTTCAAATGATAACGAAGGTATAGCTAAAGCTTTAAAAGCTATGGATAAGTGCTTCTATTGAAGAGCTATAATAAGGGGTGGTAAAGATGAGATATAAGGGGAATGGAGTTTCAGAAGGTTATGCAATAGGTAAGGTATTTAGGTACCAGCCAATTCAGCCTGAAATTACAAAAAACATAATAAAAGATGAAGATATAGATGAGAACCTAAATAGCTATAACGATATCTGTAAAAAGAGTAAAGAAAAGCTAAATAAAATCATTGAATCTTTAAAGCAAGAAGACGAAGATAAGAGCAAGATTTTTGAAGCCCATATAAATATCTTAGAAGATGAAGTGCTAATAGAGGATATTAAAACCTGCATAAAGGTTCAAAAATATAGAGTTGATTGGGCAATTCATACAACCTTTGAAACATATATTCAACTTATAGGAAAAAGTGGAAATGCCTTAATAAGAGAAAGAGCTGCAGACTTATTGGATGTTCGCAATAGGCTTATCAATGAATGGTTTCATGTGGACAATTGTAGTTTAGACAATTTACAAGAACCTCTTATTCTACTTGCCCATGATTTATTACCCTCAGATACAGCTAGATTAGATAGAAAAAATGTCCTAGCTATTATTAATGAAATTGGTGGAAACACCTCTCATACAGCAATTCTTGCAAGGGGCTTTGGGATTCCTGCTATTTTAGGGGTTGAAGATGCTATGTCTATTTTTTCTGAGAAAGAATTGTTGATTGTAGATGCATTTAAAGGTGAGATTATTAGAAATCCTAGTGAAAAACATATTTTAGAATACAAAAAAAAGATAAATGAACATAATTCCTATATAGAAATTATGAAAGACTATCTTAATAAACCTGCTTTAACAAAGGATGAGATAAAAATAGAGATAGGTCTAAATATTGGAGGACTTGACCAAGAGCTAGAAAAACAAGAGCAATATGTAGATACTATTGGATTATTTAGAACTGAATTTCTTTATATGAATTCTAAAGAGCTTCCATCTGAACAAGAACAATATGGTGTTTATAAAAAAGTATTAGAAGTCTATGGAGATAAACCAGTAATACTTAGAACCATGGATATAGGTGGTGATAAGACTGTACCTTGTTTGTATATGGAAAAAGAAGATAATCCTTTTTTAGGTAACAGAGCTTTAAGGCTCTGCTTTAAGCATGTGGAAATATTTAAAACTCAATTGCGAGCTGCTTTAAGGGCATCTGTTTTTGGAAATCTTTGGATTATGTTTCCTATGGTTAGCAGTGTAGATGATATATATAAGGCTAAAGCAATTCTAGAAGAGGTCAAAAATGAACTTATTGCCAAAGACATTAGCTTTAGCCATAATATAAAGGTTGGAATAATGATTGAGACTCCTTCAATGGTGCTTATGGCAGATAAGATACTAAATATGATAGATTTTGCCAGTATCGGTACCAATGATTTGTGTCAGTACTTAACAGCAGTAGATAGGACAAATCCTAGTGTAAGCTCATATTATCAAAGTTATCATCCCTCCTTATTTATTGCCATAAAAGATCTTGCATATAAGTTTTCAAAGGCCAATATACCCCTTAGCATCTGTGGTGAAATAGCAGGTGATCCTCTTGTGGCACCGGTTCTTGTAGGCTTAGGGATTCGTAAGCTTAGCATGAGCTTTTCATCTCTTGCTAAAGTGAAAAAGACAATTTCAGAAAAAACCTTAGAAGAAATGAAAGCTGATGCTTTATCTGTGCTTTCTATGGATACATCCTGTGAAATAGAAGAATACTTGAAAAAGTCCATTAAATAATTAAAGGAGGTTAAGCTATGTACAATAAAAGAACAAAGGTAGTAAATCCAACCGGTTTACATGCAAGACCAGCATCTGAGTTTGTTAATGAAGCAAAAAAATATGAAAGTGCAATACAAGTTCGTCATATATCTGATGATACAGATTATATAAATGCAAAATCCATAATTTTGTTACTCTCTCTTGGTATTGGCCAAGGTGAAGAAATAGAGATAAGTGCAGAGGGAGTAGATGAAAAGGAAGCAGTAGATTCACTAGTCAATTTGATTGAAAGTGGTTTTGGTGAATTGTAGATATAAAAGGAGGTAAAAGAGGTGAAAGTAACATTATTATTAGAAAATAACAGCCTATTTTGCAAATACTATAGTGCAGAACATGGTTTTTCAGCCTGGATTGAAGATGAGGATATTAAGGTTCTTTTTGACTTTGGTTTTTCTGACAAGTTTATTAGAAATGCTGAGGATATGGGAATTGATCTTAGAACAGCGGACTATGTAATTTTATCCCATTGTCATCGGGACCATTCTGGGGGTCTAAAGTATTTAATGCAATATTACAGGGATAATGCAATGTTTAAAAGGCCAGTCTTTTTAGCAGCACAAGAAGGAGTCTTTGCAAAGCGCTATAACTTTGAAAAAAACCATTCTTCAGGATTTGATATAAGCAAAGAAACCCTAGAAGAATACTTTGATGTAAGAATTATTGAAGAGCCCTTTTGGATTACAAAAAATCTTTGCTTTATGGGTATTACTGAACAAACAAATGACTTTGAGCACAAGGTCCCACAAAGGGCAAAGAAGTGGGAAGATGGAAAATGGGTAGATGATGTAGTGGATGAGGATACCCAGCTTTGCTATCGCCATAAAAATGGTAAGGAAGTAAGTGTAGTAGCAGCTTGTGCCCATTATGGTATATGTAACATTATGGAGTATGCTAAAAAACTAACAGGAGCAGACCAAATACATACCTATCTAGGAGGTTCTCATTTGAGAATTGATGAAGTTCCTCAATCACAACTGGATAAAACCTGTGACTATGTGAAAAAGCAAAATATTAAAAACTTCTACATCTGCCATGATACGGACCAACACTGCAAACAAGCCCTATGGAATGCAACACCGAGTAAAGAAGCTGGTGTAGGTTTAATAGTGGAATGCGAATAGATAGCAAACACCATTTGATTTCGACAAACAGCACAAAACACAGTGCTAATAAATGATAACTAAGGCTATTACATATATGTAACAGCCTTTTGTTATTTTTGGATTTTATTCTCAAAATAGAGCTTCTTTGTGTTTTAGATAAAATTAGGGTTGTTAATGGGAGTTAGGTTTTCTTGATAAATCAAATGTTCTTTGACTTGGTCAAATCTTTTCTAGGACTTTGTATTGTAGTAATCTTTTAAAAGTAAAAACTAGCAAGAAAAATAGAAAGTTTGTTATTAATATTCAGAATATCCATAAGCATATTTAGGTCATCTTGAGTAATAGAAGAAGGGTCAATATTGCATTCAATACAGACCTGTTCAAATAGGTCTTGCTCAATGTCATATAGTTTATTATCAACAATATAATTAGCTAATCTCTGTATAATACCCCTATTTGTGGTTGTATAGCCTTTTTCTTCCATTGCAACAAACATCCAAGGCTCAAATTTTTTAAACATTATAATAACCCTCTTATACATAATTATATTTGTAGCTTGTTAAATAAGTTTACATCAAATTTAATTGTGATACAAATACACTGAATATAGTCTTATATTTAGTATGCTTGTCATTTTCTTATAGATTTTTTAAATTATTTGTTTATTTTTGATGTAGGTCAAATTGTTATTTTACTAATAATGCTATAATGAATCAGAAAAATGATATTAAGGAGAACAAACTGATAATATGACAAAACAATTTAATGAACTTATAAATAAACATATGAAAACTTTAGACCTTTATGTACCAATAGTAGCAAGAGTACATGGTGGTAGTCATCCAGAATTTCATGATGTCCATAAATTATTTAATTCAATGAAAGAAGCTTTAGAAAAAAAATCAAATCTTAACTCAATTTTTGAAAGCCTTAGAAAAGTAACTAATGATTATGCTGTGCCATCTGATACATGTGAAAGCTATGAAGCTGTATATAATATGCTAGAAGAATTAGATAAAGCCTATATGGCATAGAGATAGTAGGTGAAAGTATGCAACAATTTCTTTTTAAAAGAAAAAATCATATTGCTTTTTTATCAGGTATATTAATTGCACTGGCCTTCATAATTAAGTTTTTATTCAAAAATGATCTAATTTTTGAAATACTATTAGTTATCGCTTCAGTATTGGGCTTATTACCTATAGCCTTACAAGCCTATCAGGCCTTAAGAGTTAAGTTGGTAAGCATTGATGTATTAGTAACAATAGCAGTATTAGGGGCCTTTGCTATTAAGAATTTTGAAGAGTCTGCTATAGTAACCTTTTTGTTTTTACTAGGTGCGTATTTAGAACAAAGAACTCTAAACAAAACCCGTAGTGCAATAAAAGAATTAACAGAACTGGCTCCAGATAGTGCCTTCAAGCAAATGGAAAATGGAGAATTTAAAGAAGTAGATGTCGATGATGTTGATGTTGGAGATATTCTACTAGTTAAAACAGGCGGTAAAGTACCTGTAGATGGAGCTGTAATAAAAGGTGAAGGCTACATAAATGAGGCTAGTATTACTGGTGAATCCTTACCTGTGACCAAACAAGAATCTTCCTTAGTTTATGCCGGTACTATTTTAGAAAATGGCACAATTCAAATTGTAGCAAATAGGGTAGGAGAAGATACAACCTTTGGAAAAATTATAGAGTTGGTAGAAGAAGCCCAAGACTCTAAATCAGCAGCTGAAAGATTTATTGACAAATTTTCTAAATACTATACACCTGTTGTATTAATACTTGCTATTGTAGTATGGATATTTACAAAAAATATTGAACTTGCAATAACCATATTAGTTTTAGGTTGCCCCGGAGCCTTAGTTATTGGAGTTCCTGTATCAAATGTTGCTGGAATCGGAAATGGAGCCAAACATGGAATCTTACTAAAAGGTAGTGAGGTTATCAAAGACTTTAGCTCTATTGATGTAATGGTTTTTGATAAAACAGGAACTTTAACCATAGGAAATCCTCAAGTTTCTAAAGTGAGTTTCTATACAAATAACAAAGCAGATGCTTTAGCATATCTTGCCAATATAGAAAAGGAATCTGATCATCCCTTGGCTAAAGCCATTGTTGAATATATTGGAGATACAAAGCAATATTCAATTGAAAACACTGAGGTTGTAAAAGGTGGGGGTATCATAGCCTATATTGATAACCATAAAATAGTTGTTGGAAATAAGGCCTTAATGGAAAATGAAGAAATTGGCTTAAATGAAAATGTTCTTTCTGACATTAGAGATTTTGAAGAAAGTGGTAATTCCATTGTGCTAACTGCTATCGACGGAAACTTAAGTATATTAATGGGTATTAGAGATGAAATCCGACCAAATGTAAAAGAAAATCTTCAAAAATTAAAGAACTTAGGTGTAAAAAATTTAGTTGTCTTATCTGGCGATAACCAAACAACTGTCAATGTTATTGCAAAGGAATTAGGTCTAACTGAAGCTTTTGGTCATATGTTACCTGAAGACAAATCAGCATATATTAAGAAGCTACAAGAAGAAGGCCATAAAGTAGCATTTGTAGGAGATGGTGTCAATGATAGTCCTTCTTTAGCACTTGCAGATATAGGGATTGCTATGGGAAGTGGTACAGATGTTGCAATAGAAACATCGGATGTGGTATTAATGAATTCAGACTTTAATAAACTACCTCATGCTTTAGGTATTGCAAAAGCGACATCAAATAATATGTTGCAAAATATTTTAATTGCTGTAGGAGTAGTTCTTATTCTGCTTGCCAGCTTAATTTTTAGTAACTGGATGAATGTCTCTATTGGAATGTTAGTTCATGAAGGAAGTATTTTGGTAGTTATATTAAATGGCATGAGATTGCTTAGGTATAGATTAAAATAAGAAAAAGGAGAATGATATTATGAAAAAAGTAACAATACAATTAGAAACTTTGGCATGTCCATCATGCGTTCAAAAAATTGAAAAAGCTATTACATCTTTAAATGGAGTAAACAATGATAGTCTTCAAATACTATTTAATGCAAGTAAAGCAAAGTTTGAGTTTAATGATGAATTGTTAACCATTGAAGAAATAGAAGCTGCTATTGGAAAAATGGGCTATGAAGTGAAAAAATCCCAAGTAAGAGATTTGTAAGAAGTTTTGCAGATATATTATACAAATAAAATCTTCATCCATTTAATACTGGAAGAGGATTTTTTTGTTGAGTATGATGATAACAGTTTTTATTGGTAGTATTGTATAAGATATATATTTACATCATTATTCTTACTTAGTTATCTTGGCTTATTAGTATAAGGTTCAATATGGATTGTTATGATTGAGGTAGGATTAAATAAGTTTTTAATCTTGCTTTCAACTTTTGCAGCAATATCATGGGCATCTTTAATATTTAGATCTTTATCAACTAATATATGAACCTCTATCACAACTTTGTTGCCTACACTGCGCATTCTAAGTTTATGATAATCTTTTACAGACGGTGTGTTCTTAAGTATGCTTTCTACCTTCTTTCTTTCTTCTTCAGATAAGGATTTTTCAGCAAGTTCATTTAACGAGGGTATAAGGATATGGAATGCCACTTTGAAAATAAATATACTTACAATAACAGATGCAATAGGATCTAATATTATCCACTTATCACCAAGTAAAATTGCACTACCTATTCCTATCATAGTACCAATTGATGAAAAGGCATCTGACCTGTGGTGCCAAGCATTTGCAATAATAGCAGGGCTATTAATTTTCTTGCCTGCAATAGTGGTATATCGATAAAGCAATTCTTTCGAAACTATAGATACTATTGCTGCAATTAGTGCAATCGTTTTAGGTGTTTGGAAAGTTCCACCATTTATTACTAGTAAAATATTTTTAATACCTGATTTCAATATTTGATAGCCAGCAACTGTTAAAAATATACTGATTATTACTGTAGCAATGGTCTCATATTTCCCATGACCATAATTATGACAATTATCTTCTGACTTGGATGATATTTTAAGTCCAACCAGTACAACTATATCTGTTAAGAAATCAGACAAAGAATGAATTGCATCAGCAATCATAGCTCCACTATTACCAACTATCCCAGCAATTAATTTTAAAATTGATAGTAGAGCATTAACAAAAAAGCCAACTAAAGTTATTTTTCTCGCCTTTTTAGAGCGTAATAATTCTTTTTCCATAACTTGCTCCTTCTTTTACAGTTCTACTGGTAGCATAAATACACATTATATTTAAAAAAACCTGTAGAACTATAATTCGCATTAGTCCCACAGGTAAATAATCCTGCTGCCCAAAGGCCCAACTATATATATTAATAATATAGTCTGATTAATTAATATTTAGTCATCCCATACAATAAAGACAATAAAATATCTATTAGATTATAGCATGGGAAGAAATTATTAGCAAAAAAATAATCTTACTGATCTCAAAAGAATCTAAAGAGCACCATGAGAAGAAGACAAATTCCATAGTGATAAATAAAAGATTATTTAAAATAGATATAATCAAAATAGGGTGTAACTAAGGTATAGTGGAGTGGAAATTAAAATTTAATATCAGGAGGCAATATGGCTAAAGTTACACAAAAAGAGAAAGAAGTAAGAGAATTGGCCAAGTGGGAAAAGGAACTGGCAAGACCTAAGGGGAAATTCTATGTTTGGTATCTACTTTTAATTATTACCCTAATCTACATTATTGATGAAGTTACCTCAACAATAGGGGCACAAATGCAAACTGAAATTGCTATAGGCCTCTTTCAAGATAGGTTAAGTATTATGTCTTTACTTACTGCCTTATCTTTACCCATTCTTGTACTAGCTATTTTTTATAAAACCCTAGCAGATAAATACGGTCGTAAACTCTTTTTAGTTATCAATACCCTTGGTATGGGAGTAGGGATGTTTTTGATCTTTCTTGCTGGAGCAATTGGCAACTTACCAGGTGTTGTTGTTTATGTACTAGCTACAATTATTGTAAACTTCTTCATCCCCCATGACATGCAGGTTGTATACATTATGGAGACCTCTCCAGAGGGAAAGAGAGCCACAACCTTTGCAGTTGTTAAGGCCTTAGCAACCCTAGGTATTGTTTTAGTACCAGCCATGAGAAGAGTCTTTATGGGAGATGATATTACAAAGTGGAATCTTGTATATTTAGTTCCTGCCATAGTTGCTATGCTTGTTTCATTTATAGCTCTTTTGTTTGCTAGAGAATCAGAGGTCTTTTTAAGAAAGAGAATTGCTTACTTGAAAATGACTGATGAAGAAAGAGAAGCTGAAATAGAAGAAAGAAGTAAAGAAGCACAAGCCCAAGGTGGTATGGGAAATGCCTTTAAATTTGCCTTTAGGCATAAGCAATTAAGATGGCTATTTATTACCTCTGCCATTATTGCTGTTTCTACTATGGGTACTAACTATTATGCTAAAATTGGAGATCTCTTTTATACCACTTCACAAGTTACAACCATGCTCTTTTTGTATCCCTTTGGTAGTGCTTTTATGACCATGCTTAATGGTATTTTAGGAGATAGAATAGGAAGAAAAAAGACCCAACTTATAGTTGTTGCAACAGCCTTTCTTTCATTTACATTATTCTTTGTAGGAGTTCATTTTGGCTTGAATCCAGCCTTAGCAGGATTATTGATAGGTCTTTACATAGGAGCTACCTTTGCATCTAGTGACAATATTGGGTCGGTTATGACTGCTGAATCTTCTCCAACCAACCTTAGAGCCTCTATAATGTCTGCTCAAACAGTTATGTTTATGGCAGGTATGATTGTTGCTATGATTATTCCAACCATTGTTCTTTTAGCAACAAATGATAACTACAATGTTTTAGGTTGGCTGTGTATTTTAGTCTCAGCTCCAGCCCAAGCTATAACTCTTGTACTCTTTTCACTAAATGTGAAAGATACAACCCATGTAGACCTTAACCTAGTTAGGGGAGATGAGTGGGATTAAGTAAGGAAATTGTATTACAATCAAATGTAACAAGAACACTTTTAATCTAACAGTATTAATGTTAGATTGGAAATTTGCTCTAAAACACAAGAAGTTGCCATTTATTGATGGCAATTTTTCCTGTATTTCTGATATATTTGACTTGTCAAAATAAATAACAAGGTATAAGAATGAAAATGAATAAGAGCTATTGTGATAATTGTGATAAAAAGGTTGACTATTTCGTTAAAGAAGAAACTATAAACCAGTATAAAGGATATGAGGTTAATGTTGTTGAAAGAATAGGAGTATGTAAATCATGTAAAAATGATATATACATTCCAGAACTTGAAAGCCAAAATTTTAAAAAGCTTTATGATAAATATCGTGAGTTAGCAGGGTTGATAAGTATAGACGAGATTATTAGATTAAGAAGCAAATATAATATATCTCAAAGAGAATTAACAGCTATACTCAATTGGGGAAAGATGACAATTAACAGGTATGAAAATGGAGCGCTTCCTTCTCAAAGCCATAGTGACTATTTATCCCTATTATTATCTAATCCTAATATTTTTGAAGAAAAGACTAAGGAAGCTTTTGAAAGTAATCGGATTAAAAAGGGAACATTTGACAAAGTTATAAAAGGTATTGATGCTCAAGAAGAGAATATCTTAAAGGATATTACAATTAGTTCTTTAAGCCATAAAGAAGATGAATTTAATGGCTTTAGAAGCTTCGATATAGAAAGATTAAACAATTTGATTGGCTACATAAGTGATAAAGCTAGGATCTATAAAACCAGTCTAAATAAATATTTATGGTACATTGATTTTTTAAATTTTAAAGAAAATGTAAGGTCTATTACTGGGCTTAGGTATGAAAGATATACCTATGGCCCTATTATTGAAAAACGCAAGTATGAGGACATATTAAAAAACTTTACCGATAAGTTCTATAAAATTGAAACAGAAGATGGTGATTGTATAAAAACTACCATTGTAAGCAAATCAAATTATGACATGTCAATCTTTAAAGATGAAGAAAGAAAAGTAATTGATAAAGTAATTGATTTATTTAAAACAAAAAATAGTAATGAAATAACTGACTTATCTCATAAAGAGATAGGATGGCTAGAAAAAGAGGATAATGAACTAATATCTTATGAATACGCAAAGCTCCTAAAGGTAAACTTTGATTAGTATATCTACTTCAACCACTTATCCCAGTAATATGCTTTGCCTTCAGGGCTCATTTGGTTTCCAATATCTTGTCTACTTGCACCCTGGTCAAGTAAAGACTGGGTATTCTCACAAGCCTCGATAAAAGCATTTACAACAGCAATTGAATGACTATCTAAATGGTCTGCTTCAGTAAATACACCAGATGCACCATCTCTAATAGAGGCATAAACAAAGTCCTTAGCTAATTGGGGAGATATTATACTGTGATAAATGGACCCTAATCTAAATATGTAGGGTATTCTACAGTTGTTGGTTATTAAAGGCGGGGTCAATTTAGGTGATATAGAGGGGTCATACCAGGTAATTCCAAGAGTTTCTAGGTTTTTCAAGTGCTTATAGGTCATATCCTCACAATGGAGATTTCTTTTGTAATTTCCTGTATCAGAATAAATCATATCCATAAAGGGTATAACAAATTCATCCCACATATCAGGTGCTACCATAGCAGCAATATCATCACACATACCATATGCATATTTGTAGTCGCTATTATTCATTTGAGAATAGAATTTTTTAAATCTGATTACACTTCTTGCAATTCTATCAAGCATAATCTTAAGTTTTTCAGGTTCATCGTAGAGGGCAAAAAAGAAGTTGGAATCTAACATGGTATAGGCTTCTGTTATTGGGCCTTCATAACCATAGGAAAATCTAACTTGTTTACCAGGGTAGGCTTCTTTTAGTTTTTCCATGTAATCTATGAAATATGGAGCCATACCTGAAACCTTAAAATCTCTAGGTTCTTCTAGCATCTTTATCCATTCATCTATGGGTCTTTCTACCTTTTCATAGTTTACCTCTCCATTACCAGGAGGAAAGACTAAATCTACTCCAATACCATTTAAATGACCATAAGATACTGGGGGAGTGGATATGACAGGTCTTCTCATTTTTTCATTAAAATTGAAATTCTCTAGATATGAATTGATACTATTTTCTTGGTACATTTTAATTCCAGCTTTGTAGTCTGAGTTTAATTCATATAGAGATATATCAGCAATTTTTGCTAGAGCATAAACTGACGAGTTAACATACCAAACAAAGTCTTCTTGATTTCTTAAATTATCATAATCAGGTTTTTTAATAGCCACATTCCACCTCAAATATCATCATCATTATTAATGATACCATTAATATGAGTCTTAGGCACAAGTTATATAATATTACATAGATTCATCAAGCAAGAAATCAATAACATGCACAACTTGGATACCATCGACCACTCCTACATCTAAATAATTCATGGTAATAATTAGTTTTTCATAGTTTTCTTTGATAGAAAGCAAATCTCTTATTTGCCTATCTTGATTTTGTGGAATTTCATAGGCTACTTGTACGTATTTAACCATATCATTCTTAAAACAAACAAAATCAACTTCCACATTGTTGTATTTACCAACAAAGACATCATATCCCATGCTTTTTAGTTTTAAATAAACGATATTTTCCAGCTGTGCTCCACGATTAGCTGAATCTCTTTGAAGCATAGTGTTTCTAAGGCCTGGATCCACAATGTAGTACTTTCCCAAGGTTTTTAAACGTTCTCTCCCTCTTATGTCATAGCGTTGAACTTTATAGAAAATAAAGGCGTCTTCTAACAAGCCTAAATATCTGTCAACTCTTTCAAAACTAGCTTTGAATCCTTGATTCTTAATATAATTTACAATGTTGTTAATTGAAATGGGACTACCAATATTATCCATAAGAAAGAGTGCTATCCTTAGTAATAAGTCCACATCCTGTATACTACCCCTTAAAGAAACATCCTTTAATATAACGCTATTGTAGATGCCCTTAAGTACATCTTTTTTTAATAAGTCATTATCTAAATTTACAACAGAAGGGAACCCTCCATATTTCATATATTCATTAAATGCTAGCTGAATATCTTTTTCGTTTTCAAGCTTCTTGAATTTTACAATTTCTAAAAAGGAAAATGGGTAAACTTTGATTTCTACATATCTACCAGATAAGTAGGTAGCTAGTTCACCAGAAAGAAGTGTAGCATTTGATCCAGTTATGTAGATATCACAATCATAGGCAACCCTTAAGCTATTAACTAATTTTTGCCACCCATCAACTTCTTGAATTTCATCAAAAAGAAAATAAACCTTAGTATTTTGTGGAACTAAGTTTTTCAGATATGCATAAAGTTTATCATGGGTTTGAATTTCAAATGTGTCTGGATGCTCAAAGTTTAATAAAAATATGGAATTTTCATTTACCTTTTCTTCTAGATAGTTTTTGTAAAGATGCAGTAGAGTTGATTTCCCAGATCTACGTATCCCTGTTATTACTTTAATAAACTCAGTATCTTTATAAGCTATTAGTTTGTTTAGATAGTCATCTCTTACTAGCATAGTACACCTCCCTATAAAAACAAGCCTATAATATCATAGTTTTTCAGTTATGGTTTGAAAAACTTTCGATTTTCAGTAATTATTCAAGATAAACACTAAAAACTTTTATTAAAAAAGAGGCATATAAGCCTCTTAGTAAGAAATATATGTCTTTTTCTTTAATAATATGCCTCATTAGAAGCATGAAAACCGGATAAGAGCTTGTATAGCCAATTCCAAAAGAAGAATTTAGTCATTTTATCTTCTGTTTCATCTTGTCTGTAGATTTTAATAAAGTCATAGGCATTATCATATCTAGACTTAACTAGATCTCTTTCTCTTTGGGTGATTTTATCTGCTTCTCAAAGGGTTAGAAGCTCAATAAAGTCTTCTCCTTCTTTTTCATCTAGAAAGACTTGGCCTAGTGTTTTTCTACCAAACTCTCTTAAGTTATCTTCTGGCCAGTGGATAAAGTGAGAAAATGCTAAATAGTTTAGTGCAGAAGGGATATGTCTAGCTGATACTTCACCATGGATAGAAACACCTTCTAGGCCTGCTTCATAGGACCTTAAGCAAGCTTCCTTAATTCTACCAATGAAAAGGTCATATCTAGTTGACCTGGTTTCCCAAGGAGAATAATCCCATTGACTACCTTGGTGAACAAAGCCAGTTGACCTTTGTGAAGGAGGCCTAATATCTCTACTCCATGAGGGATTATCGTAAATTGAAGGGGCTTTTCCATCATCTAAAAAGTCAATTAGTTTAATTTCATCTTTTCTTAGCATTTTTGTAAGGGTCCATTGGGCAATACCCTCATAGTCTAGAGCCTTAAAGACTTCTGGTTTGTCTGTTCCCATGGTTTTAATATAGCTTTCAGGTTTATCTGGGATGTCTTCAACCTTTTCAGGTACAAAGCCACAATAGGTAGCCCAAGTAATTAAAAGACCTGGGTCTTTATCCACTATATCTTTAGCTATGTCTAAAACAGGTTTGTTACTTAAAGCTTGAAAAACTAGGAAGTTGGGGTCTGTTTTGGATATTTCTTCTTTTTGTGCCTGACAAGCATCACAGTAACAAGAAAAGAAGTCTCCATTTTCAATATTACATCCTCCCACATCAAATTCATCAAAAAGCCATTTTACAGATTCTTCAATCCATTCCTTGTAAAGAGGACTAGAAGGGCAGGTGGAGTTAGTAGATCTTTGGGAGCCTTTTTCCTTGGAGGTAATGGCTGCTGCTTCTGGATAGTCTCTTAAGAAGGTATTCATATTGTATTTGTGTTCACCTTCAAAGTAGACACCACCATAGTGGGTAGTTCCTATACCTGGCATAATGGCAACATTTTTTGATTTTGCATAGGTTGAAATCTTCTTAGCAAAATCTTCTCCACCATGAGAATCTCTTAAAAATCCCCAGATAACTATACCTTTAACTCCTAAATCACTGGCCATATCAATAAGGCGGGTATAGTCTTTTATGTAAGTTTCAGGCTGTTTAATATTTCTAATCCATGAGCCAAAGTTTATTAAGCCTGGGTCTTCTAAGTACCAGTTTGTACTATGATCGCAGGTCCAAAAATATGAGTTGGGAAGTTTTGGCTTAGGTCTTGTTAAGTTAAATTTCATAATTTTCCTCCATGTATTCAATTCTTCATATTTACCATCTGGTCTATATGGCCATACTAGCAAGAATCAAGTCTTTATACAAGACAGTCTAAGGAAAAGAAAAAGTAGCCTACTAGAAAAATAGGCTACTTTTTTAGAACTCTATGATTTATACTTATTTTGCTTTTACGCTTCCTATGTCAGTTACTTGACCACTTTTCACTATAACTCCTGTTTTAAAACCAGTATCTCTTCCAGTGATAAACAATTCATATGTTCTAGGTCTAACAACCAGGGTAAAGGACCCATCACTTTGGGTATAGGCTGGCATCTCCCAGGTGGCTTCATCATTACGGTCAAAGTATGACCAATTAAAAGCTTGTACTTCAGTTCCTGTGGGTACCCCAGTTAGTACACCCTTTATAATGCCCTTGTTGTAATCAACTGTATAGGTCTTGTTGATACTAGTTAAGTCAGCTATTATTCTATCTCCTCTTAAGCCAGTATCGAAGTTTATGTAATATCTGCCGGTGGGTACTACCGCCTTATAGCGGCCCGCGTCATCTGTTTCTGTCCAAGCGACATTTTGAGTATCATTGAGCATGAAGTTTACTTGGAGACCTTTCATGGGAGTACCCGTAAAGGGATCTTTTACTAGACCAGACACCACAGCAGCACTGTTAGCCGCTAGTATTTGGATTTGCTTAAATTCCTCTATTACAGGGTCATCATTAAAGACAGCTACTTCTATTCCTACCATCTTTTTGTCATCTTCTGCCAAGCTTGTATAGGTTACTTTTACTTTACCAGAAGCATCCGTATTTACCTCAGATTTTGATAACTGTGCATTTCTATCAAACTCAAAACAAAATGCTTCAAATCTAACTTTAGCACCCTTAATTGGGTTTCCTTCTTTATCGGTTACTGTAACGGTAATGGTAGCAGTCTTACCGCCACCTTCGGCTAAGACTTCTGAGCTTAGTGCAATAGATATGCCTGTGGGCTCAAAAAAATCAATTATCCTAGATCCATCAGCACGTAATATGTCATATACTGCATTGGTTGAAAACTTAGCCATTTGGTCTCTTCTTATATGGGATCTACTTACATATTCAAGCCCTTCTGTAAGGCCCAGTTCATCAGCCATTTGGTCATAACCAGTAGGCCAGGCTAGTCCTTTGGTCTCATATCCCAGTACCCTAATAAGGATGGTTGCCCATTGAATCATCTGAAGAGTATCTCCTGGGCCATATTTGCCGTCTCCATATCCTTCTATAATGCCTTCTTGTGCAGCTAGATTAATCCAGCCTAAAGCCCATTCATGGCGTCCCATACCAGCATACACATCATCGAATGCTTGGGGCAGAGCGGCTGCCACGGCTGCGTCCTCTTCATCAAATCCAGCAAGGTACATTGCCACCTTTGCGGCTTCTGCCCGGGTTAAGTTGTCATCGGGCCAGAACAAACCATCTCCTCGGCCAGCAAGGACTCCCAATTCCACCATTTGCTCTATAGCTTCCCTGTGGGGACTATCATCTATATCAGTCAATGGCTGGGCAGTGGTTGTTACCACTAGACTCAAAAGAATGGACAATATCATGAAGAGGGCAATTCTTCTTTTGCTCATACTCATTTCCTCCTTAAAACAGTATTAACTTCTTATTGTACCTAAATTTTACCACACTTTTTATTTTGTTACCATAAGCATAGAAAAGCTGATAAATATGGAGTAAAAAGGTAAATATTATAGGTTTTTAACTAATAATTTGCATAAAATTCTTATGTCAAAAAAAGATAAGACCAATTTACAGGACAGAGCTTTTTATATATTGTAGTTAGAGAATATTAGAGTTAAAATATATGTATTAATTGATAGGATAAATATGATGAAAAAAGATTACGCAAGCATTGGAACTACAATAATTGCCCTGTTTATTTTCATGTTGTTTGTAATGGTAGCCATAGAACAAGAAATTTTAGGATATATTTCTTTTGTAGCTATTATCATTGGTTTTGTCTTTTTAAACATGGACAGAAGAGACAAGATGGAAAAAGCAGACTTTCTTGTAATAAGAGAAATTAGGACAAGGTTTTATGATCATTTTTTAGTAGATGAAGCCAATAAAAAAATTGGGGTATATCGCGGTTTTAAACTAGAAATCTTTGATTTTAAAGATATTGTTTCATATTCTCTAGAAAAAGATGGGAAAACCTATCTTGGAAGCAGGGCTCTTGAGACTGCTATTGGAGGTTTGGCTTTTGGAACTCTAGGAGCTTTTATTGGTAGTGCTGGCAAAAGACAGGTTTATGAAGAATGTCATTCTCTTACAATATATATTACTGTTAAAGATATGTATAATCCCACTATTTCCATTGATTTAATTAGACATAGGGCTAAAACCTCTAGTATGAGGTATAAAAAGGCTGTAAAAAGGACTAGAGAGATACTTGCTATCCTAGAGATTATTGAAAAGATGAAATAAAAAGAGCACATATTCTGTGCCCTTTCTTGTTAAATAAATGACTCTATAATCCCATGAAAGCCAGATAAGAGTCTGTATAGCCAATTCCAAAAGAAGAATCTGGTTTTTTGATCTTCTTCCACGTCTTTACTGTAAGGAACAATTATCTCATAGGCTTTATCGTATCTAGCCTTAACTAAGTCTCTTTCTTTTTGTGTAATCTTGTTTGCTTCCCAGAGGGCTAAAAGTTCTACATAATCTTCGCCTTCTTTTTCATCACCAAAAACTTGACCTAGGGTTTTTTTACCAAAGTCTCTTAAGGTATCTTCTGGCCAGTGGGTAAAGTGGGAAAAGGCTAGATAATTTAGAGCAGCTGGGATGTGTCTAGAAGTAAGTTCACCGTGTATAGAAACTCCTTCAAGGCCTGCTTCATAAGATCTTAAACAAGCTTCTTTAATTCTACCAATAAATAGATTGTATCTAGTGGACTTAGTTTCCCAAGGGGAGTAGTCCCATTGACTTCCTTGATGGACAAAGCCTGTGGATCTTTTAGAAGGTGGCCTAATGTCTTTTGGCCAAGAAGGATTATCATATGCTGATTGGGGTCTTTTTTCATCTAAAAAGTCAAGAAGCTTTATTTCTTCATCTCTTACCATCCTAGTTAAGGTCCATTGAGCAATACCCTCATATTCCAACTGATTGAAAATCTCTGGTCTATCTGTTCCCATTCCTTTTATGTAGCTTTCAGGCTTATCTGGTTCACCCTCCAATTTTTCAGGAACAAAACCACAATAGGTGGCCCAGGTCATTAAAAGGTCTGGGTCCTTGTCTACAATACCCTTTGCTATATCCAATACTGGCTTGTTGCAAAGAGCCTGATATCTAAAGAAGTTAGGGTCAGATTTTGGCCAAACTTCCTTTTGAGCCTGACAATCATCACAATAGCAAGAGAAAAAGTCTCCATTTTCTATATTACAGCCCCCAATTTCAAACTCATCAAAGAGCCATTTGAAGGCCTCTTCAATCCATTCTTTAAAAAGAGGATTGGAAGGACAAACTGAGTCTTTTGACCTTTTTGCTCCAACTTCTTTTGATGTAATAGCACCTGCTTCTGGGTGCTCTCTTAAAAAGCTATTTATATTATACTTATGCTGACCTTCATAGTAGACACCACCATAGTGGGTAGTACCAACTCCAGGTAGAATAGCTACACCTTTAGATTTAGCATAAGAGGCAACCTTCTTAGCAAAATCCACACCTCCATGAGAGTCTCTTAAAAACCCCCATATAATTATCCCTTTTATACCTAAATCACTAGCTGTATCAATTAAACGCTTGTAATCTTCAATAAAGGTTTCAGGTTTTTTCAAGTTTTTATTCCAAGAACCAAAGTTGACTAAGCCAGGATCATCTAATGCCCAGTTGGTACTGTGGTCCCAGGTCCAAAAGTAGGAGTTGGGTAGTTTAGGTTTTGGCCTAGTTAAATTGAATTTCATAATATCCTCCAAATATTTGATATATGGACATAGTAGCAAGAAAGAGAATTGTTAACAAGAGAGTATATGTTTTAAGGGACAGAATAAGGTATACTGATAAAGTAAAGAAGAGGATGACATGGATAAAAAAGTTAGCCTTATTGAAAGTATTGATTACTATGATGAGAAATTAGTATTTTTTTGGGAAGAAGAGGTAGAAAAGTTCTTTATGTCTACTTCTATTGAGGATATCTCTGACTTTGATGTAACCAATGCCTTTACCTGCTTAGTGGCAATTGATAATGAAGGTCTTTTTTATGAAGGAAAAAGAAAGAGAGAAAAGGGACCCTTTCATTTTCTAGAAATCACCATTTCAGGTGATAAACCCTTGGCCTTTTGTCTTTTCTTAAAGTATACATCCTTAGAAGGTGATGCTGATCTATTTGTCTCTGAGGAGCCTTTTTTAAAAGACCATATCTGGTTTAAGGATAAGTTTAACTTCTTTTGTAAAAAGCATGATTTGCTGGCACTAGATTATTTAGACTTGACCAAGATTGTGGACTATGAAGAAGAAGCTGCCAGCATATATTACAAGTACTTTGATAGTTCTTTAGATGATAGATTAAGCGTAAGTTTTAAATTAGGTAAAGTATAGAGGAAGATTATTTAGGATATTCAGCCTTGCATTATATGTGTATTTTTACTCAATTGTAAATTCTAAAAAATCTGCATATCCTTCACCCATATAAGTAAAATAAAGAGAGGATGTGGTTGTTTCTACTTTTAAGTAACCAGAAAAGTTGGTAAAATCTTTACTCTTCTTTATAGGGATTCTCCCTATTTCCTTACCATCAATAGCATCTTTAATCAAAAAGTATCCTTCATTACTTGCCCTTATCTTAATTGAAATTTTACTTTCATTTCCTTCAAATTCAAAATATCTAAAGCCAGCTGTGGCCCCATCTCTCATGTTTTCTATGTATTGGAGGGCTTTTTTATCCTGGTCTGCTCCTTCTTGGGTAAAGGCAGGATGATTTTTGTTTTGGATCATGGGATGAACCCCGAATAAGGCACCATCTTTTGATAATAGGTGACAGGCAATTCTTGCCTCATATCTTCCTTTGCCTTTTAGAGGGCTTAAACTGAGACCACAGCTGGTTAAAGATGCTTGGATAAATGTTCCATCTTCTAACATTTCTATTTTTTCAGCACATGCTTGTCTTGAAAACATATTTCTACTTGTATGTCTGTGAAAGAAGATATAGTAATTGTTGTTTATGTAAGCTAAACTACCATGATTATTCCCCATATAGTTTAATACTCTTTTATCTGCTTTGCTTCGAAAGTTGCTTTTAATTTGATACTCTTGGCGGACATCTCCATTGGATACTAAAACTCCTTGATATATGAAGTTTTTGTTGGGGTAGTCACTTATTGCATAACAAAGTTCATGGATATTTATAGAAGAGTAAATAAAATAGTATTTACCATTAAATTTTCTAATAGAACTAGCTTCAAAAAACTCATGGTTTTCAAAACTAGTACCTTTTGAATTCTCAATCGTTGGAATAAGGGGGACTGATTCGCTTATTAAGGTTAGCATATCATCTTCTAATTCCATAACTACAGAAGCTTTATTCTTCTTATTATCCTTTAAAAACTCAATAGGACCATTTCCCAAATATAGCCAAATTCTTTTGTCATCATCAACTAAAAGAGCAGGATCAAAGGCTACAAAATCATCTTCTCTTTGTCCCAAGAGATTTCCATCTTGATCTTTTAAAAAGCCATAGAATTCAAATTTTCCATCAGGCTTATCACACACTGCGACAGACACTACGGATAAATCTGAGAGGCAATAGTAAAGATAATATCTCCCATCTATTCCTTGTACACAATCGGGAGCATACATTGACATTTTACCATCTTTGTTGTTAGGATCTTGGATCTTTTTATATATTACACCATGACATTTCCAATCTGACAAATCATCAATTGGAGCTGACCAAAGGACATAATCATTTAAGCAAAATTTATCTCCATTAAAGCGATCATGAGATCCATAGAGATAAAGTCTATTATTAAAAACTCTTGGTTCTCCATCAGGAATATATTCATTTCCTGGTAAAAACACACTATAGCCAGACATATTTTGCCTCCTTAATACTTTACTTAACTAATGTTCGCATATGGAACTTCGGCTTACTCTTAATATTCATATGAAGAAAGAATAAAGTTTAGAACCCTGATAGCACTTTTTTGGAGGTCTCCTAGTACTAGGTATTGACCTCTTTCATATCCTTTATAGGTAATAGTTTTACTCTTATCTTGGTTTTCAGTTATTTCAACTTGCCCATTTTCTACCAATTCTTGTATTTTACTGTTTAATTCTTGATTTGGACTAACCATTGTACTGATTCTATCTAGTCCTTTTGCATCTAATTCAAAAGAATTCCAGTAACTAACTTCCTCTTTGAAGAAGCCACCATAAACATCTAACACTTCATTTCTCACATAACCATCTTCTCCAAACTCTGCTTTTTTACCTTCCATAGCAGCTTTAAGATGGTCGGTTCTATAACCTCCCATTATTAGGTCATTTCCCGCATGGAGATCTAATGGTTTTATACTTTGGGAATTCCAATCGGTCATAACCAAGCCATCAAAACTCCATTCTCCTCTTAAAATATCGGTTAGTAATTCATAATGAGAAGATGCATGGATGCCATTTATTTTGTTGTAACTGGTCATTATAGTTTTTGCTTTTCCTTCTTTTACAGCAATTTCAAAACCTCTTAGATAGATTTCACGAAGGGCTCTTTCTGTCAATGAACTATTACCAGTAATTCTGTCTTCTTCTTGGTTATTAGCAGCAAAGTGTTTAAGAGCTACAGAGGTGGTGCCAGGTTTTTGGACCCCTATGGTAGTATGAGCAGCAATTTTACCTGTTAAAAGGGGGTCTTCTGAATAGTATTCAAAGTTTCTTCCACATAAAGGGTCTCTATGAATGTTCATTCCTGGACCTAATATAACTCTATGATTGTATTTTAGAAGTTCTTTACCAATTGCTTCTCCCATTAACTCACAAAAATTCATATCCCAGGTTTGTGCCATTAGTAAGCCGGTAGGCCAAGCTGTGGCAGGAGATCCTAGAATATGAAGACCAGCAGGGCCATCGGTCATATAGCAGGCTTGTATGCCAAGGCTTTCTGCATATTGACTAGTAGTAGCTCCAGATGATCTAGGGGCTTCTATGGCCTTAAAGTCTTCTTTAAGTCTTTTTTCAATTGGATATGGGGTTTCATTTGAGATTCCTGTTACAAGCCTAAAAAGAACCTCATTATCTAAAGAAGCTACAAATTCTTCCATTGTTACTTCACCATTTTTTACATCCAGTAAACAAGCATTAGGCTTGTATTTTACGTATTTAATTACTTCAGGTGCAGGGAAAGGTGGAGTATAGTTTTTTCCCATTTGAGCTTTATTATGGGTCTGTCCCTCAGGGATATAGGTTATAGTTTGGTTTATTATCTTTGAAGAATTATCTATTGTTTCATATTCATCTTTGAAGAGGTTAAAGGCTTTTACTTGATTATCAAAGGCTTCAGATTTTCTTTTTGGAGCTTTTAGTATATTTAAATCTCTGTCTATGGTCATTTTATTAGAGACTTGCCTAATAATAGTTTCTTTATCTAGTTCAACAATACCTATAACTTTTGTGTTTCTGGAGTGATTACCCAAACGAATAACATAATTACCAGATTCGCAGATAAAGGCTGCTTTTTCCATAGAGTAGGAAGCAAGATACTCTATGGGTATAGTTATTTCAAGAACTTCCACTTCATTTGGACTTAAAAGTTTTGTCTTTTCAAAACCTACTAACTCCTGGTAGGGTTTATCTAATTCCCCTTCTGGTGAAGAGATATATACTTGTGTAACTTCTTTACCTTCTGCATTTCCAATATTCTTAACTTCTACTAGAACCTTAATACTTTTCCAATTTACAAAGATGTCCTTTAAATTTATCTTGAAGTTAGTGTAGGAAAGACCAAAGCCAAAAGGGAAGAGGGGCTCAATGTTAAAAGTATCAAAAAATCTATATCCTACATATATATCTTCTAAGTAGTCTTCTTGTAAAGTAATTCCATCATTATGGCTAAATGTGGCAGAGGCAGGATTATCTTCATATTTTTTAGCCCAAGTATCTGTTAGTTTTCCTGAAGGATTTACCTTACCTGTTACTATGTCAGCTAGAGCATTTCCTGATTCAGTCCCTGCGAGGCCCATAAGTATAACTGCTTTTATACCTCCTATTTGATAAATAAAGTTTAGGTCAATGACTGTGGTATTTAGGACAACTACTATGTCTTTTCCTTCTTTAGATAAAAATTCAAGATTATCTTTTTCAGTCTTGGATAGATAATAGTCACCTTCAATAGCTTTTCTATCACTATTTTCTCCTGCACTTCTTCTTATTGCATATATAACTGTCTTTACAGACCTTAAGGCCTCAAGGTCATCTTTTTCTATAGCTAATTCATCTATAAAGATTTTATGGCCACTAAATTGCCTTTGTACAAAGGTCAAGGTTTTATCTTCTCTATTTGCCTTATCATCCAGTTCCTTATATCTATCCAACCAGCCTCTAGATAGAAGATTAAAACCTACATTCTCTAAGCCTTCTTTAATAGTAACCCTATATGGGGTAAAAACATTACCACTTCCTGTACCGCAAATTGCTGTATCAATAGCACCACCACCAAAAAGACCTATGTCTTGTGGGGGCAGAGGTAGTATATTATTTTCATTCTTTAATAAAACCATTCCCTCTGAAGCGATGTGCTTTGATAATGCTATGTGATCTGGAAAAGGGTGTTTAGGTGGATTTTTCATCATTTCTGCAAATAGTTCCATTGTTATATTCCTTTCAAATTATCTATATTTTGATTATAAAAGTGTATCTTCCACTTGATAATTCTTTTTCTATATTTTTATATATAAAAATTGCCTTAGTGTTGCCTGGTATCACTATTTCAAAAGTACAAATATCTTCATTTATTGACCATTTGCTCTCCACTTTTCCAAAAAGACTCTTATAACTTGTATAAGCATAATCTAATGAAGCGTCAATTCGAGGTTTTATTTGAAAACTTCTTTTCCCAACTATTTCTATTCCACCAACATATTGATAAAGCCATTGGGCAACGCTGCCTGGAGAATAATGATTATGACTAACCTTACCTTCCCAGTCTTCCCAAATTGTACTTGCTCCTTTATTAACTTCATAAAGCCAACCAGGCTTTTCTTCATTTAACAAAACTTTATATGCTAGATCATCTCTATTGGCTTCACTCAGCATAGGTAATAAAAATGCTGTGGATAAAAAGCCTGTGGATACTCTGTAGTTTAAGTTGATAACTGCTTTAGCTAATTGTTCCTCAAGCTGTGCTTTTATTTGATTATCATATATGCCCATTGCCAAGGGTCTGACAAGTTTTGCTTGACGGTTTGTGTTAGGAATTGACTTAGCTAGATAAAGTTCAATGTAGGCATTTTTTGCACCTTCAGCATACTCTCCAAATATTTGTATATCTCCATTTTTATTTAAAAGCTTTGCCATTTTTACCATATGAGTCATGGAATAATGAAGGTAAGCTGTTGCAACCTCTCTTTGATTGGCTTGTTTGAAAGCACTTATATCATCTTTAAACTCTTCTGGTTCTAGCCATTCACCTAAATGAAGTCCTTTTTCATAAACATACTTTCCATGTTGCAAAGTTTTTTCTTCTTTTTTCTTTCTACAGCCAGTGTTTTTTATAAGATACTGGGCATAGGGAAGGGATAAGGTGTTATAGAAGTATTCTAGAAGCCTTATGTCTCCATATGCTTCAAAGAATCTATAGGGTATCAAAATTGCAGCATCTGCCCAACCAGCACTTATACCTGAATTTTCATACATAAGTCTCATACCACTAAAGGGGATTACAGCAGGAAGGAGGCCATTTTTTCTAACTGCATCCACCATATCGTACAAGTACTTTCGATAAAAACTTGCAACATCCATTAGATAGGCTCCGGTTTTAAAGAAAATTTGTGCATCTCCTGTCCATCCCATTCTTTCTCTAGTAGGACAATCAGTTGGAACATCTAAGAAGTTACCCTTCATACTCCATAGAATATTTTCATGGAGTTTATTTAATTTTTCATTGGATGTCTTAAACTCTCCAACACTTTCCATATCAGAATATACAGCGATGGCTGAAAAGTCAGATTCTTTAATTTCTATCTCATCATCTGCTTCAATTAGAGCATATCTAAAACCTGCAATACTAAAAGAAGAAATAAAAGTTTCTTCTTTTCCGTATGACGGGCATGCCGTCAATCTGTGGTGAAAGTCCACAAGGGGCGTAGTTGCCGACGAACCCCAGAGCGACTTGCAAGTTTCACATCGTGAGGTGTGGGAGAGAAGAAGCAATAGCGAAATCGTAGCCTGACGAACAGAAACCTAATAGTAAGGCCTACATAGCGGATAAGCTGGCAGAAAGTAGTGAAGTCCAAAAGGCAACCGTAACCTATGTTGGGTAGATTAGGCAGGTAGACGAGGAAAGATTGACGACTTATCCCGTGAGGTCTCACAGGCAGAGGAATCTGTAGTAACAACGAACTGTGAGAAGTCAGCAGAGACCATAGTACTGAGAAATCAGGAAGGGTCGAACAATTCAAGTCAAATGGACTTAAGGATGTCAGTGTATAGGCTTGACGAGAATCGAAGTAACGAGGACGTAAACCGAGTGAAAGATTCATAGGAGGTAGAGTCACTGTACACCAAAGCAAAACAAGAAAGTGAGACAAGTATGAGTAAACTAATGGAAGAGATACTTAGTCAAGAAAACATGAACTTAGCCTACAAAAAGGTCAAAGCCAATAAAGGGGCTAGTGGAGTAGATGGAATATCTACAGAAGAAGTTTATGACTATCTTGAGAAGAATTGGCCAAGTATCAAAGAGAAAATCCAAAAACGCAAGTACAAACCCCAACCAGTACTTAGAGTAGAAATACCTAAGCAAGGTGGTGGAGTACGAAAACTTGGTATCCCAAGTGTGGTAGACAGAATCATAGAACAAGCAATAGTTCAGGTAATAACTCCAATAGTAGAACCACATTTTAGTGACTACAGTTATGGATACAGACCTAATAGAAGTGCGCATCAAGCAATCATCAAGTTGCTAGAATTCTTTAATGATGGATATACCTACATAGTAGATATTGATTTAGAGAAGTTCTTTGACAATGTACCACAAGACAAACTGATGACTTTGGTAGGTAAAATCATCAAAGACCCAGACACAGAGTCCCTAATTAGTAAATACCTAAAAGCCGGTGTAATGGCAAATGGAAGATATGAACCTACCAATGTAGGAACACCTCAAGGTGGTAATCTCTCTCCAATACTTAGCAACATCATGTTGAACGAACTAGATAAGGAATTGGAAAGTAGGGGCCATAAGTTTTGCCGTTACTCTGATGATTGTGTTATAGTTGTTAAAAGTAGCGCTGCGGCCAACAGAACAATGAATACCATTACAAGTTGGATAGAGCGTAAACTTGGCTTAAAGGTAAACACGACAAAGACTAAGGTCAAAGGACCTAGCCAAATGAAATATTTAGGCTTTGGATTTTGGAAAGATGGAGACAAGTGGGAGGCAGTACCTCATAAAGATTCAGTAAAGAGTTTTAAGAGGAAACTGAAAAAACTGACTGGACGCTCTTGGTCAAGTAGTATTGACGAAAGGGTTAAGCGTCTCAACTGGGTAATCAGGGGTTGGATAAACTATTTCCGAATCGGAAGGATGAAAGGTCATCTTACGAGGATAGACGGGTGGCTTAGAACAAGATTGAGAATCGTCATTTGGAAACAGTGGAAAACCAGCCAGAAAAGACACTGGGGTTTACGCAAACTGGGAGTACCAGATTGGATGGCAAAGCAGTCGGTGGGATTTGGTAATCACTACCAAGCGGTAGCCAGGACAACAGGCCTCAGGAAAATCTCAAAAGAAATCCTCGCAAGGCGAGGACTAGTTAGTTGCTTGGATTATTATTTGAATTGAACCGCCTAGTGCCGAACGGCATGCTAGGTGGTGTGAGAGGGAGAAGAAATTTCTCCCTACTCGATTGATTTTATGTGGTGATAATATGGAAACACTAGAAGATATGTCTAAAGAAACCCTATTAAAGGTTTTGAAATTTAGAGAACTTAGAATATTAGAATTGGAAAAAGAGATTGAACTTTTTCAAAAGATTCTTGGAGAGCTATATAATAAAATAGAGATACTGGAAAAGAATAAAAATGATTAATCAAGTTTTTGCTAGTTATGATGACTATATGAAATACTTAGCCACAAAGAAAATTGCTGTTGTGGGTTTAGGAATAGGTAACCTGGACTTTTTTAAGCATCTTGTAATAAATGGTCTTGAAGTCACTGGATTTGATAAATCTAATGACTTTGCTGACTTAAAAGAATTTATTTCTTCTTATCCTAAAGCTTCTTTAGTAACTGGTAGTGATTACCTGTCTCATCTAAAAGGCTTTAATATTATTTTTAAAACCCAATCTATGAAAAGAGACCTACCAGAGTTTATGGAAGAGATTAACAGAAGCGCCCTATTAACCTCTGAGATGTGGGAGTTTTTTAAATACTGCAATAACAAAATAATTGGTATTACTGGCAGTTCTGGTAAAACTACAACCACTACCTTAGTAGCAGAAATGCTTAAAAGACAAGGCTACAAAGTATGGCTAGGTGGCAATATTGGAAGCCCTCTATTTCATAAACTAAAAGAGATTAAAAAAGATGATATTATCGTCTTAGAGCTAGCTTCTTGTCAGTTACAGATGTTTGGTAGTAAAAGTCCTAATATCTCTGTTGTAACCAACATAAGCCCTAATCATTTGGATTTTCACGATAGTTATGATGAATATATATATAGTAAGAGCCTCATATTTAAAAACCAAAAATCAGGCGATAGATTGGTTCTAAACTATGATGACCAAACCACAAAAGACTTCTTAAAAGATACAAGCTCACAAGTATATATGTTTTCTGGTAAAAGCAAAAAAGAAGATCCTGAATTTATAGGTGCCTACATAAAAGATGGCCATATATATACTAATATAGATAATAATATAAATAGAGTGCTAGACATTAAAGATATATTAATACCAGGAAGCCACAATGTGGAAAACTATATGGCTGCTATCTTAGCAACCTATGGCCTAGTAGAAAAGGATGCAATTGTTAAAACAGCTAAAGAGTTTGGTGGGGTAGAGCACAGGATAGAGTTTGTAAGAGAGATTAATAATATTAAATTCTATAACGACTCCATAGGTACCACTCCTTCAAGGACAATTGCCTCTGTGGAAGCCTTTAATCAAAAGGTTATTCTCATAACCGGAGGCTATGATAAAAACATCCCCTATGACATTATGGGGCCTTTAATAAAAGACAAGGTCAAGGCCTTGGTTCTTATGGGACAGACCAAAAACAAGATTCTACAAGCCTACAAAGACTATGGCTGTGATATACCAGTATTTGAAGTGGATAATATGGAAGATGCTGTTAATATGGCATACAAAGCTGCCTCTGATTATGATATAGTCATTATGTCACCAGCAAGTGCAAGTTTTGATATGTATAAGAATTTTGAAGAAAAGGGTAATATTTTTAAGAAAATAGTCTTATCCCTTTAATATCTTTTAAAGAGGTCAACATGGAACAATACATTATAGCTTTAGATCAAGGTACCACCTCCAGTAGAGCTTTGGCTTTTGATTCAAAAGGAAACCTAGTAGGTGGAGTTAATAAGGAGTTTACTCAAATATTTCCTCAGCCTGGTTGGGTTGAGCATGACCCTTATGAGATTTTGCAAAGTCAAATGGGAGCTTTGTTTGAGCTTCTAAAAAAGTATTCTATAAGTGGAGATAAGATAAAAGCTATTGGTATTACCAATCAAAGGGAGACTGTAGTAGTTTGGGATAAAAATTCCAATAAACCCCTCTACAATGCCATTGTCTGGCAGTGTAGAAGAACATCAGACTATTGCCAAGAGTTAAAAGAAAAAGGCTATGAAGACATGATCAGAAAAAAGACTGGTCTAGTTATAGATGCCTACTTTTCAGCCAGTAAGATAAAATGGATCTTAGAAAATGCTACAAAAGAATCTACTACCAATTTTTTATGTGGAACCATAGATTCTTGGCTAATATATAATATGACAAAGGAAAAAAGTCATGTAACAGATATGTCCAATGCCTCAAGAACCATGCTTTTTAATATTGAAAGCTTAGACTGGGACCAAGAATTACTAGATCTCTTTCAAATACCTAAGCATATGCTACCAACTATAGTGTCATCTTCAGAGATAGTAGGCCATATTGAGATTGATGGCTATGATATTCCTATAGCAGGTATTGCAGGGGACCAGCAGGCTGCTCTTTTTGGCCAAACCTGCTTTTTGCAAGGGGATGTAAAAAATACCTATGGTACAGGTTGCTTCATTTTAATGAACACAGGAAACAAGCCAGTATTTTCAAATAAGGGTCTTTTAACTACAATTGCTTGGAACTTAAATGATGAAACTAGTTATGCCCTAGAAGGAAGCATCTTTAATGCAGGCTCTTCCATAACCTGGCTAAAAGATCAATTAGGCCTTATTGAAAGTGCAGAGCAAACTGAAAGTATGGCCTTATCTGTAGAAGATACTCAAGATGTCTACTTTGTACCAGCCTTTACTGGTCTAGGTACCCCTTATTGGGATATGTATGCCAGAGCCTTGTTTATAGGGATGACTAGGGGGACCAATAAGAATCATATGGTTAGAGCAGTTCTAGAATCTATGGCCTATCAAACCAGTGATGTTATAGAGACTATGGAAGAAGAAGCTCAAACAAAAATTAAATGTCTCTATGTAGATGGGGGAGCCAGTAGAAACAACTTTTTAATGCAATTTCAAGCAGATATTTTAAGCACCCAAGTATCTAGACCTAAAATCCAAGATACCACTGCCCTAGGTGCAGCCTTCTTGGCTGGCCTTGCTGTAGGTTTTTGGAAGGATATAGATGAGCTAAAGATGCTCGTTGGGGCGGATAAGACCTTTATACCTGATGATAATGTAAATAGAATAGGCTTAAAAAAAAGATGGCACCAGGCCATCTTAAGGTCAAAGAATTGGTCTTCTTCTAATTAATAATAGAAGTCGTGATTACCAATAGTCATAAAGAAGTTACATGTGTCTCTGATCCATGTACTTTTTGCTAAACGGGGGTTAAAGAAGAAGAGGCAAGGTCCAATATTATTGTAACCATTCAAGGCATCTCTTGCTGCAGCAATGGACATTTCAGATGGTTCATTATATATAGTACCAGCCATTACTGGGGTAAATTGATTTCCACCACCATGGTCAAATATTACACCATATATAGAATTGGGAAATCCATTGTGCTTAACCCTGTTTAAAACCACATTAGCTACCGCTACCATTCCTTCATAGGACTCATGTCCAGATTCTGCATAAACTATTCTTGCTAACCAATACAAGTCATCATCAGTATAGTTTCGACTATAATCAAAGGTCGAGTCTGTTAAAGAGATTGTGTCAGTTATTTCATTGTACCTAGTCTTTATACCTAAGGCTATGCTCATCACAGTTATAGATGCATATATATCACCTTTATGAGTAAGGCTAATAGCAGGGGATAAAATCATCTTTCCATTTTTAATCATATACTTGGTTCCAGAGTAAACCTTGTATGTATCTGTTTCACTAATTATTGTAATGCTTTTACCGTCTTCGCTAATTTCATATGAAAAATCACCAAAGTAATTAAAATATTCCCAAACTGGTACAGCTAAATATCCTCCCGTAACAACTTTGTCATTTGCGAATCTTAATGTTTTGAAATTAAAAATGACAGGTGAGTTGGAAATATAGTACTTTGTGTCTCTTTCTGCTAGAATTAAAGCTGCATTAACCTGGTTAGGAATTAATGCGATAAATAGACTTATGATGGTTAGCAGTACAATATAAACTTTTTTGAAATTACTACGTTTAATCATCATTGCGTTATGATACACGATACAAAATGAAAAAGCAAGAACTTTTTGTAAATTGTGAAATTTTTGTGAATTTTCTCAGATAAGCATAAATTATTCAAGATATATGACAATTATTGTAAACAATGTAAGGAGAAATCCACAAAAATCATGAAAAACAGGGTTTTTTTCAAAAAAAAACAAAAAAATTAAAAAAGGGTGTTGACAAGATTTTCTATAAGTGCTATATTCTACGTGTACAAAGGCAAAACTGTAGAAATGCAGTGACGCAAAACCATGGAGCTTCGTTCGTAAGAAAAAGCCCGCCAGGTTGCTACATTTGGCTGAGAAGTTGGATGTAGCTTTTTTATTTACAAAGAATAAGAAGCTACAAAAACGAAAAGAAAGCCGGCATTAAACGAAAGTGAGTGAAGAAATGGTAGCAACAAGAAAGGGCATAGCTGAATACGGACTCCGCAGTTTAGAAATCTTCTATCTTCCAATTAAAGATATCAGACACGACGGAAATATCGCCTATGTTACCCAACTAAGGATTAATGATCCTGATATGGGAGTTGTCATAGATGACGCTTTTATGCCTGTTGCTGAAAGAACAGTAATTTCTGAAAAAATAACCTCTTGGTTAATTGAGAATCTTTTCATGGATATGGAACGTTTCTTAAACAGGGAAATAGAAGCACAATGGTATTCCATTTACATTCCCATAAGAATACTTACAAAATTATCCTTCATGGAAGAATTCTTCGACACAGCCAAGCAAAAGAATTACGACTTGTCTAAACTTTGTTTCGCTTTCAATAACAAAATCTTATACGAAGATCACAATGTTATGACCGGCCTATTTGCAAGACTCAAGCTAGAAGGAATGAAAACCATGATTACAGACTTTGGTGATAGCTTTTCACCAATCAACAGAATAGCTGATATAAAGCCTGATTATGTGTTTTTAAACGAAAGTGTGGTTGACTCTTTAACATCAGACAATATGGATAAGAAAGCTTTAGCTTTAAACTTGTATGATGTTTTGAATAAGATTGATGTAAGAGTAATTACTCCTTCCGTTGATGAAGATAAGATACTTGAATTAATACCAGAAGAGCACACCCTATACAGTGGCAAACTGGTTGGTGGATATAGAAAAGCTAGGAGCGTAAGATAGATGAGACAGGAACCTTCAGTTTCTAAAATCGCATATAGAGTACATAGGACTTCTCTTCTATTCAGAGCTTTGGTAATTAGTCTAGTATCAATCGTAATCCTATTGTCAGCTGCATACTTAGTTTCAGCTTTTTATGACAGGTACAGTAGCTTTACAGTATCAACATCGTATGGCGGTAGTACCGGCAGAGGAAGTGGGTCCGGAGGCAGTTCTCTATTGAGATTAGCTTTATCCTTAAGTGAAACTCCTGATTTTGCAAATCCCACAACTAGATTAAATGCTGATGCAATAGAGAACGCTACGAATATTTCAGGTCTCAGTATCCCCGAAAATGTGGACCAAATAAATGGTCAACACAACGGACCAAACTACATAGCATATACCTTTTATGTTAAGAACGTTGGAATTGAGGCTGTAACATATGAATATACAGTTAACATCTTGAATGTTACTAAGGGAGTGGACGAGGCTGTCAGAATTAGACTTTATGTAGATGGTGAAGAAACCACATATGCAAAGACCAAGTCTGATGGAACAGGTCCAGAAAAAGACACAATTGAATTCTTAACTGAATCGATTGTAACAAGAAGAAGAAGAGCCTACTTTAAGCCCGATGATTTAACCAGATTCACAGTGGTTATATGGATAGAAGGAGATGATCCAGACTGTGTAGACGATATAATCGGTGGAAAATTTAAAGTTACTATGGATGTAGAAATAGTAGAAGGTTCATAAATTTAAAATATAGCTTTGCAAAAAGATTATATGGATATTATAATAAACGAAGGAGTTACAAAAATGAAAACACTTAAAGCGAGACACAAATTGATACCAGCTATAGTTATGCTTATCGTTGCAGCAATCACAATGAGCACAGCATCATACGCTTGGTTCACAATGAGCACAAGAGCGACCGTTGAAGGAATTGAAATGGAAGTTGTTGCACCTAACAACTTGCTTATTAAGGCTGTTAATGTGCAGGGTGCAGAATGGGGAAATACTGCAAGTTTTTCACCTGCTGCCGAAGGTAAGTTAAGCCATGGCTCATCACACGACGGATTGGTTATTTACACTGTTCATCCAGATGATAACAATCTGATTGATACAGGAGATGGGTCTATACCTAATGATCTTGAGTTAGTAGATGCATCAACTCTTAATTTAGTTGATATAAATTATTTTGTAGATTATAAAGTAAGACTTGCTAATACAGGGGGTGCTACACAGTTAATTAAAGTTGCTGTTCAGGATCTTGAAGTAGAAAGCACAGACCTCGAAAACAAAGGCGAACTTATTAAAGATGCTGTTAGAGTTGCTATTTTAGAAGTAGATGAGGATAATAATGATTCTGAAACTTCAAAAGGTGTTTATTCTAGGGATGAAAGAATAGATGTAGAAGCCTATAGTGCGCCTAAAGTGACTACTGAAATCACTACTGATAAAGAATATGTAGATGGAAATAATTCCAATGCCTTGATTGAATTAATAGGTATAGGCGATGACCCAGGTGATGAAGATGGTACATTAGTAACCATTAGAGTTTGGATAGAAGGTCAAGATGGTGACACTGTTACTGGAAATGCTGGTGGAAAAATTTCAATTAGCTTTGCATTTGTAGTAGTAGATGAAGAAATAGTAGGACCATAATACACGTAACTTAGTTAATATACCTGTCTGCGGCGTATATGCCGCAGGCAGGATATGGTGTATAATAGGAACATGAATGATTTAGCAAAACGGGTGATTGCCCCGGATTTGCTTAAAAGAAAAGATCTTTTCAATCTTTTAGTGTAAAAGATGTTTTCTTTTAAGTAGATATATATGCGATTTTAATTCAACTGGAGGAGTTTATGAAAAAGTGGTTAAAGCTTGTCGGCAACATACTGTTATGGGTTTTTATTATCCTTGCTGTATTTATGACAATTATTGCTTTTGCTTCTACGAAAAACGATAGTGGTATCGCTGTGATATTTGGAAAAATGCCAATTACTATCTTAACAGAGTCAATGGAACCAACTCTTAAGAAAGGTGATTTGATCATTAGCCATCAACTTGCAGATCAGGACAAGTTTTTGCTAAATGAAAATGACATAATTACCTATAAGGTTGACCTAGACGGAGATGGTATAAATGAACTAAATACTCACAGAATAGTAGGTGTAAGAACAGACAGAGGATTTACTTACTATACCACCAAAGGTGACAATAATATAATTGAGGATACTAGTGAAGTTCGTTTTGATGCTGTAGTAGGTGTGTATAACGGAACTAGGGTAGCAAATGTAGGTGCTGTACTAAATTACTTACAAACTCCCACAGGATTCTTAATAGCTGTTGTTATTCCTTTAGTATTGTTCTTATTATATGAAGTATATAATTTCGTAAAAGTTGTAGTTTCTTTGAAAGCAGAAAAGAAAGATGAGAATTACGAAGAAGAAATTAAGAAAAAAGCAATAGAAGAATACTTAGCCAGCCAAAAAGAAAAAACAGAGGGCGCGGATACTAAAGAGGAGTAGCACAATAGTGTAAAAAAGGAATAATACTCATGGATGCATTTTTAACTTGGTTTTTTGAGTTCATAAATCAAATGATGCAAGGAATACTGACTTTTTTTCTAGGCATATTTGATGGTGTAATTCAGACATTCAACATAGTTCGATACATTGAGATCTTTAGGACTCATTATCAGAAGTTCACATTTTTAGATTGGTTCTTTTCCATACTTTCCATTATTTTACTCATAGCTATATGGGTAACTATTGGAGTCCTTATATACCTAAGTATTAGAAGGACCATGAGAATCAGGAGAAATGTAGTATCTCAAGAAAGCGTATTTGAAGAAATAAGTGAGCTCCATAAGGAAGTCTTAAGATTAAATGATGAAAAAGATAGAATACTTTCATTAAAGATATCTCAAGCTGGTGTATCAGCTAAGGATCTTGCTAAAGAGTTATCAGAGATAACTGAAAAAACCCATGAAAGAATCCGTAGAATGGATGAAATGGATTTACCTGATACTGACTTAGATAGGGTTGCTGTAGATGATACAAGACCAGATGATTTACTTGAAGGTCGCTTTAGTAAGTTAATGGAAGTGGATGAAGAATTTGCCTTTTATGAGCCTGAGGTTTATGAAAATGACTTTACCTTAGAACAAATTTGTGAAGACTTTAGAAATTTTGCCTGCTCTAAAATGAAACTATTTTATGAGTTAGACATGATAAGAACTCTTTTTGCAGGAATGGCTTCCACAAAACTATTGGTTCTACAAGGTATCTCTGGTACTGGTAAAACATCCTTACCATATAGTATGGGTAAGTTCTTAATTAAGGATGCTACAATTGCATCTGTTCAACCTTCTTGGAGAGATAGAACAGAATTGTTTGGATACTTTAACGAATTTACCAAGAGATTTAATGAAACAGAAGTATTAAGAAGAATTTACTCATCAGCATATAATGATGATTTGAATATTATTGTATTAGACGAAATGAATATAGCTAGAGTAGAGTATTACTTTGCTGAAATGTTATCTGTTTTGGAAATGCCAGACCCTGAACAGTGGCAATTAGAGTTGGTCCCTAGTTCTTGGCCCACAGACCCTAAAAAACTAAAGGGTGGAAAACTGGTGATACCTGAGAACATTTGGTATTTTGGAACCGCTAATAATGACGACTCTACCTTTGCTGTTTCTGATAAGGTTTATGATAGAGCCTTTACCATCAACTTTGAATCCAAGGGTCAACCTTTTGAAGCCCCAGATACTGAACCTAGAAGAGTTAGTTATTCATACCTTGAAGAACTATTTTCCGAAGCCTGGGAGAAGTATCCAGTTTCCAAGGAAAACTTAGATAAGATTGCTAAACTGGACATTTATGTAATTCAAAAATTCCGTATAGCTTTTGGTAACAGAATAATGAAACACTTACATGAATATGTACCTGTTTATGTGGCCTGTGGTGGCTCTGAAATTGATGGTATAGACTATATGCTATATACCAAGGTATTTAGAAAGTTTGAAAGTCTAAACCTTTCTCTAATTAGAGATGATCTTAAAGAGTTAATAGTATATCTGACAAAAAGCTTTGGACGAAACAATATGAACGAATGTAAAAAGTACTTAGAACTTTTACAGCGCATGTATTAATTTTTAAGGAGGTTTTTTGTCATGTCAGAAAGAGATATAGATAATATGTCCCAATTTGGTGGGGACAATTCAATATATGAAGATACAAGAGACTTTATATCCTACATTTACGAAGACTACGATTTTTACAAAAACCTAGTCCGTATGTTTGATCAAGGACAGGCTGAGACTGTCATAATTAAAAATGTGTTACAAAAAAATATTGATGAGTTGTGGGTAAGTACCATAGAAAAGGCCTTACCATATTTAGATACTGCCATGAGGACAACTAGAAAAGACATTAAAGAGGTTGAAGAAATTAAACCTATTGAGTTGTCTAGAAACATTACAGCTAAATCCTTACAGCATTTAGCAACCCATACACATTTTATTGATAGCATAGATGAAAAGGGTAATATTATACCTAATAGGATTTTAAATATTTACAAGGATGAAGAATTACATACCTATGAGAATAAGTTCATTAATACCTTAATCAATAGATTGGGAATTTTCATAGATTCTAGGTATAGAAAGCTAGAAGAGCATGGAGCAGATGAAGTCTCTAACAGGATGGCTCTAGATATTTCCACAAAAATTATGGATACAACAGTAAATATGCAGTTATCCATAGAAACAGTGGATTCTTCTGATGATAAAGAGTTAGAAGGCAATATTAACATGTTTGAAGATATGTCTAAAACATCTTTATGGCAAAGAGTACAAAGGATAAGAAAGATTGTTCAACAATATCAAGGTTCTGCTTTTATTAAAGAAATGGGTAAGTCATATATTAGACCACCTGTTATGAGAACCAATATGATTATGAAAAACATTCATCTTAGAGAGTGTTTAGAGCTTTGGCTTTTCATTGAAAGTTATGAAAGTGCTGGTTTTGACGTAGAAAGCTCTGCTGTAAGAGAAAAACCCAATGATGAGTTAATGGAATATTTATTTAAACTAATGGCTTTTCAATATGTATTTTTCAGAAAGAATTCTACAGATTCAGTGGATGACATTATTAGTAAGTCTAGAGCAAGACTTAAATACAATGCCAGATTTAAAAAACTGAATTTAAGAGAATTTACTGATGAATATGAATATTTAAATCCTAATGTTAAAAAGGTATATGTGGATGAATTATCTAGAAGAAATACTAAGTTGACTAAAGAAGAATTAAAGCTTAGAAAAGCTATTGAAAATGCCTTAAAGTCTGAAAGCGCTTATGCAGCGGAACAAAGAAAAAAAGAAAGACAGAAGAGTAAGAGTAGAAAATAGTAAGAGTAGTTAAAATAGAAAGAGTAGTTAAACAAATTGAATTTTAGAAGAAAAAAAGGTAGATGGGTACTAAGTCTCTTAACAGGACTTTTATTTATAGCAATAATACTAATAGTTGGAAATACCTTGTACGCTCAGATTAAAAAAGATGTACCTTCCTTTTTTGGTTATAGTGTTATAAATATAATTTCTACTAGTATGGAGCCTGCAATACCAGAAAACACCTTTATACTAATTGAAAGAGTTAGTATTGAGGATGTGAAAATAGGTGATATAATTACCTTTTATTCCAAAGATCCTACTATAAGAGGTTCTTTGAATACACACAGGGCTGTTGATTTTGATGTAAAATCCAGTGATAGAAGGATTATTACCAAGGGTGATGCCAATCTTATCAACGATAACTACAAGGTTGAAAGAGAAGATTTGGTGGGAAAGCATGTTAAAAACCTGGTAACCTTTGGCAAATTTGGTAGAATCTTTCAAAACAAGTTTTTTATTATTGGAATTATACTCATACCAGCAATAATACTTTTTGTAATGGAAATAGTTAACTTTACAGGAACTATTAAAAGAAAAGAAGAAGAGCCCCTTAGCCTAGAGGACGAACAAGATGACTGAAAAGCAAAACCCTGAAACTGAAAAGAAAGAGATTAACTTCTTTAAAAGACCTAGAGTAGCCCAGTATCTAAAAGATGAAGATGACTACAGTGATATTTTACCTAGGGCTAATTATTTTAGTTATGATGTAATAAAAAGTAAAAGAAGATTTACCTATCTTTTTGTTGCCTTGATGATTATGGTGGTTTTAACTACAGTCTTTTTATCTTTATACCTCGTAGCAAAAAGCGACTCCTTATCCTTTGTAGATAGAATGATTGATAATTCATTGAAATATGTAAGCGATAATATACTTTTAATTGAAAACGAAGCGAAACTTAAGGAAATCACTGCCGAATTAAATGTAATTAGGACCTTAATGAACTACAAAAGAGACTATCCGGATAGACAGTTCACTATTAGTGAACTATATTATGTCTCTATTCAAATTCCAGATACCTTTATTGATTACAGGCATCTCTTGTATGAAGGATTTTTGAAAATACAAGAAGGTAATGAGGATGCTGGCTTTGTTCAATTGAGTGAGGTTCTTTACAAGATGGTAGAAGAAAGGAAATAGGGGAGTATGTTAAAAAAACTTAGGTCGAAAATTGAAGTTAGAAAAATCGTAAAAAGAATTGAAGAACTTGAAAAAAAGAGGTACAGATCTCAATCTGCCCTAGTAGAAGCAATTTTGAAGCATGAAATACCAGATGATGAAGATGTAGAATATTTCAACAACTACACTGCAGAAATAGATAGATTAAGAAGAGAAATTAGAGCTATTAACAAGACTCTAGAAGAAGGGAAATAGAGATTAGAAGATTAGTCTCATAGAAATGATTTGAATAGGAAGTTAACCTTAAAAAGTGCATATCTTCTTCCCATGATGGCAATAATTATGTTCCTTCTCATATTTATTATGCTTTATCAAATGCGCTTATCCATATCAGAGTTTGTTATTGACCAGGTGTCAGAAGATAACGAAATGATTATTAAGGAGAAATCTGTTCTTTTTTCAGCCCTTTTAGATAATATTATTATTGAAAGTAGGTCTACAAGGGATTTTATTGAATTTACCTATGAGGCCTATGAAGACTATGATGAGTTTCAAACAAGAGAGATTATTCATGACTATTTTTCCAGGATTAATAGTACCCAGTTCATATACTATGTAGATCAAAAGAGATATTATGACCAAGATGCCAGACTATTTCCAAAAACTCAAAGTAGCTTAGATAAAATAAAAGGGTCCGACACAATGGTCTTTACAGAACCTTTTTACAATACAGACACAAAAACAGAAGAAATTATAATTTATCAACCTGCTAGTAGCGATGAGAGCCCTATTTTAGGGGTAGCATCCCACTACAGGGTAAGTTCTTTATACACAGTTGGAGAGTTTTATGAATCTCAAAAAGGTTCATATTATGTCTTTGATGGTCAAGGTAATCCTTTGTTTAGAAAAGACGGGGGATTAAATATAAATAATCTTTTAGACAAGTATAGTTTTAATGAAGAAGAAAAGAATAAGATAAATGAGTTTTTTCAAAACAAACTAAACACCATTACCTTAAGTGCAGAAGATGCCAACACTATTGTAAGTATTACTAGTATTCATAATACTCCTAACTGGTATGCTGTAGCTCTTTTATCTTCTGGTGTTGTGGCAGAAAAGACCCAATCCATAATAGAGCAATCCTTGTTAATATCTGGAATTATTATTGGCGTACTGGTAATTTTCATAATTATTCTTTTCCGTTCTGATACAACAGCTATTAGAAGAATAGATAAATTACAAAGTACCGACTCCTTAACAGGTTCTTCAAACCAATACAAGTTTGAAGTGGACTCCACTGTTCTCATTAGAAACAACAAGACTACAAAATATGCAGTTATATATCTCAATATTGTAAATTACAATATAATTAGGCAAATTTTAAGCATGAAAGACTTCTCTACCATGATAAAAGAGGTTACAGCCATAATACATAAGGATAATATAAGGGCTTTAGAGACCTATGGTCGTACTGTAGAAGGTAAGATGCTTATGCTCTATAGATACAAAGAGCTTAGCGATATTGAAGAGCGGATAGAAACTGTAATGGAAGCTATTAAAAAGGCTGGTACAGACAACGGCTATAACATTCGCTTAAATGCAGGTATATATTGTCTTGAAGAGAACAATACATTATCTGTTTCAGAAATGATAGATAGGGCTGCCTTTGCCCAAGAATCTATAAAGGAAAGCTCTGACCAATTGTATGACTATTATCATAAAAAGAGCTATGATGACCTTCTAAAGGTTATAGAATTAGAAGGCTTTATGGATAGGGCCTTAGATAACAAGGAATTTACAATATATTTTCAACCTAAATATAGTTTGACTAAAAACTCCATAAGTGGGGCAGAGGCCTTGGTTCGTTGGATAAGACCAGGTGAAGGTATGATTTTACCCTCTCGTTTTATTAGTCTTTTTGAAAGAAGTGGATATATTTCCCAATTGGATAGATTTGTTTTTGCTGAGACCTGTAGGTTTATTGGAGAATCCATTAAGGCAGGTCATAGAATGCTACCCATATCAGTAAACGTATCTAGAACTACAGCAGAAAAAGAAGGCTTCATAGACTACTATGTCAAAATGAAGGAAATGTATAATATAAAAGATGGCTTTTTAGAACTGGAATTTACTGAAAGTAAGGCCTTGGAAGATTATGATGCCTTAAGCCAGATTATTAAAGAGTTAAGGAAAAAAGGCTTTAAAACCTCCATAGATGACTTTGGAGCAGGCTATTCTTCCTTTAAAGCCTTGCAAGCTTTAGAATTTGATGCCATGAAGTTGGACAGTTCTTTTCTCAAAAGACACAATGGGCATCCTCAAAAGGACATTGACCTCTTATCTGGACTTATTAGTATGGCAAAGACTCTTAGAATGCAAGTAGTTGCAGAAGGGGTTGAAACTAGGGAAGATTTTATTCTTCTTAAAAAACTACAATGTGATGTTATCCAAGGTTTTCTTTACGCAAGACCTATGAGTAGAAGTGACTATTTAGTATTTCTCAATCAAGCCATAACCAGTAAAGAGGTTCTTTTTAACGAGGAAGTAAAAGAAAATGCCTAGAATTATTGCTGGAAGTAGAAGAAGCATCATATTACATTCTCCTCAATCAGATAAGGTTAGACCTACAAATGATAGGACCAAAGAAAGTTTGTTTAACATTTTAAATGCTAGATATCCCTTAGAAGAAGGAAAAATTTTGGACCTTTTTGCAGGTACAGGTTCTTTAGGTTTGGAAGGCTTATCAAGAGGAGCTAGTTTTGCATACTTTGTAGATTTAGACACAAAGCTTCTTAAGTTAAATATTGAAAAGTGTAAGTTTTTTGACCAGTCACAAGTCCTTCAAATGTCCTGGCAAAGGGCTTTAGAAAAACTAAAAGATAAAAAAGACTACTTTACCCATATCTTTTTAGATCCACCCTATGATAAACAGATAAATCAAAGTGTTATTGAAAATGATATTGTGTATGATATAATGAAAAAAAACTGTGTAATCATTGCAGAAATCTCCAATAGGGAGATAATTGATAGTGAAAACACAAAATTAATTTTAGTGGATAAAAGACAATATGGAAGTTCAGTATTTGCCTTTTACACAAAAGGAGACTTATGAAGATATGGATTTGTCCCGGCAGTTTTGATCCGGTTACAAGAGGACATGTGGATATTATAAGTAGATCCAGCCTAATGTGCGACAAACTAATTGTGGCAGTAGGGGAGAACAAGAATAAAAATAGTGTTTTTACCCTAGAAGAGAGGATGGATTTTTTAAGAAGATCTCTTAAGGATATTAAAAATGTTGAGATTGAAGGCTTTTCTGGTCTTTTAATTGATTATGCTAGAAAAAAGAATGCTATTTGTATTGTAAAGGGCCTAAGAGCTATATCTGACTTTGAATATGAAATGCAAATGGCCTTTTTAAATAAAAGAATGGAAGAAGATATTGAAACAGTTTTTCTTATGACCAACATTAACTATTCTTTCTTAAGTTCATCAGCTGTAAGAGAATTAGCCTCCCATGGTGGGGGACTAGATGGCTTAATCCCTGATTGTATAGTGGATGATGTAAGAAAAAAATATTTTTTAAGAAACAACGGGGTGAAATAAATGGACCAAGCTATGAATGAATATGAATTAATCGAACAAATAGAAGACCTTATTACCGGTGCAAAACAAACAATGTTTTCTGACAAGATTACCATTAGTAAAGATGAGATCTTGGACCTTTTATACTATCTTAAAGCCGCTATTAAACAAAGAGACCAAGAAGATGAGGCTAAAAGCAGGGAATTTCTTAAAATTATGCAACAAGTAAAAGACCAAGAAAAAAAAGAGGAAAAACCTCTTGTTGTAGAAACAAGCCAAGCTAGCCTGGATGAAGTTAAAGAATTAAAGCTTGCAGCCTTAAAGTATGCTGATAGCCTTTTAGAAGAAATTGAGGGTAAGTTAAGAACAACCCTTAAGACCATAAAAGAAAATCGTGAGGAACTAAAACAATAAGAAAAGATATAATAGATTATGTGACCCGAAATTCAAATGTTTCGGGTGTTTTCTTTATATCCCTTAATTGCTATAATAAAGCCTATGAAAAATAGAGAAAACAAATTAGCCCTTGGCGGGGCTTTTGAAAATCAAATTGAATATTGTAATGAAGTAATATCTTTAAACAGGGGAAAATATCCCAAATTCTATATCCGTACCCTAGGATGTCAAATGAATGAAGCAGACTCTGAACAACTGATGGGTATGCTAATAGAGATGGGTTATCAACCTTGGGACAAGATAGAAGAAGCTGACTTCATAATCTTTAATACCTGTTGTGTTAGAGAAAATGCTGAACAAAAACTTTATGGACATATTGGTGAACTAAAGGCCTTAAAGAGCAAAAACAAGGACCTCATAACAGCTCTTTGTGGCTGTATGATGCAACAAGAGCATGTGGTTGAAAAGATAAAAAACTCTTACCACTATATTGACATAGTCTTTGGGACCCATAATAGATATAGGTTACCTGAACTATTACATAAAAGATTAACCAGTAACAAAAGAGTCTTTGAAATATGGGAAGATAACAAAGGAATAGCTGAGAACATTCCAGTAGCAAGACAAGATAAAATATCTGCCTTTGTTCCCATAACCTATGGTTGTGATAACTTTTGCTCCTATTGTATAGTGCCTTATGTAAGAGGTAGGGAAGTCTCAAGAGAGGCCAAGAGTATAAGAAAAGATATAGAGGAGCTGGCTAAGGAAGGTGTAAAGGAAATTACACTTTTAGGGCAAAATGTTAATTCATACAATAGCACTATGAATTTTCCCCAACTTCTTCACTATTTATCAGATATTTCAGGTATTGAAAGAATCAGATTTATGACCAGTCATCCAAAGGATTTATCAGTAGAGTTAATTGAGGCTATTAGAGATATTCCCAGTCTTTGTAAGCATATACATTTGCCTTTACAATCAGGTTCAAGCTCAGTATTAAAGATGATGAATAGAAAGTATACAAAAGAAAGTTACTTATCTCTCATATCTTTGTTAAAAGAAGAAATTCCCCATATTTCCATATCTACTGATATTATTGTAGGTTTTCCAGGGGAGACAGAAGAAGATTTTTTAGAGACCTTAGATACATATGAAAAGGTAGGTTTTGACTTTGCCTACACCTTCATATACTCAAAAAGGACTGGAACACCTGCAGCTATTAAAAAAGATCAGGTTCCAGATGATATAAAAAGTGAACGTTTTAATAGGCTCATAGAATTGGTCAATAGACTGACAGAGCAGTCGAATAAGGCAGATGAAAACAAGGTATTAAAAGTTTTAGTAGAAGGAAAGAGTAAAACCGACCCTAACTACTATACTGGAAGAAGCGAAAGTAATAAGATTGTAAACTTTAAAGCAGATAAAGATTTTACAGGTACCATTGTAGATGTTAAAATAATAAAAGCCCATAGTTGGCATATAGAAGGAGAAATATTATGATATTTGAAAAAGTAGATGAATTATGCGAATTGATAGAGGAAACTAAGCAATATAGTGACTTTTTAGAAGCTGAAGTAAACCTGGAAAATGACGGTGAAGGAATTGATATTCTTTCTAAGTTTTTAGAACTTCAAGAACAATATGTTCAAGCCTATTCAGCTGAATCTTTTGATGAAGCTGATACCTTGGAGTTACAATTACAAGAAGGATATAAAAAGGTAATGGAACATCCAACAGCAGGAGCATATGTAAAAAGCAAGCAAGCCTTTGATGACCTTTTAGATGAGGTTAATAACAGAATAATGGAAAATCTTGGTTTGCTACAAGCTGACATGCAAGACGGTTGTGCTTCATGCTCAGACCATGAATCATGTGAAGGTTGTCATTAGTGAATAATCTTACTCCAATGATGAAACAGTATATGGATATTAAAAAACAGTATGCTGATTGTATATTGATGTATCGTCTTGGAGACTTTTATGAAATGTTTTTTGATGATGCTATTACAGCATCAAAAGAGTTAGAAATTACCTTAACAGGTAGAGATTGTGGTTTGAAGGAAAAAGCTCCTATGGCAGGAGTTCCTCACCACGCTGTAGAGCCATATATAGCCAAACTCATTAAAAAAGGCTATAAAGTGGCCATATGTGAACAAACAGAAGATCCAGCCTTGGCCAAGGGTATAGTTAAAAGAGAAGTTGTAAGAGTGATTACTCCAGGGACTGTCAATGAAAACACTCTTTTGGATGAAAAAGAAAACAACTATATTATGGCCTTGTATAAAAATCTAGAAATATATTCTTTGGCTATTTGCGATCTCTCCACTGGAGAGTTCGCTTCTAGTCAAATTGTATATGGAAATACTAAAGATAAGCTTTTAAATGAAATTGTAAAATACAAGCCTAAAGAGATTATAGCCAATTTTGACATTGAATTTATTAAAGAGCATATCAGTGTTTTTGTATCTTTGGTAGATCCTGAGATTTTCAACTCTTCTTTACCTGATTTAAAAATTGAAAGTAAAATTCCTGTCAATAATTTTGATATTTGGAAAAAAGCAGCTGGAGCCCTATACAAGTACCTAGAAGAAAATAGAAAAGCAGACCTTTCTCACATTAGCTCCATAAAACTATATGAAACAGAAAAGTTTTTAGCCATGGATAAAAATGCCAGGGCCAACTTAGAGTTGACAGAAAGCTTAAAGGATAATAAAAAGTATGGCTCTCTTTTATGGGTTTTAGATAAGACCTCCACATCAATGGGAGCAAGACAACTAGTTAAGTGGATAGAAGAGCCCTTAACAGACATTGATGATATTAACCAAAGGTTAGATAGTGTTTCTTTATTAAAAGAAAAATATATAGTAAGACAAGAACTAATTGAAATCCTAAAAAGTGTATATGATATAGAAAGACTGGTTTCTAAAACTGTTATGGGTAATGCCAATGGTAGAGACCTTTTAAGTTTAAAAAAGTCCTTTTTAAAACTACCTTCCATTAAAAGTATTACACAAAATCTAGATGCCTCTCTTTTAAAAAGTTTAGATAATAATATAGAAGACTTTTCTTCCTTGTATCAACTTTTAGAAGCCTCCATAAGGGAAGATTGTCCCTTAGTTTTAAAAGAAGGTAATCTCATTAAAGAAGGTTTTAACCAAGAAGTTGATGAGCTACGAGAAGACTCCCATGGGGGAAAACGTTGGCTGTTAAAATTTGAAGAAAAAGAAAGAGAAGAGACCGGTATAAAAAACCTAAGAGTTTCATACAACAAGGTTTTTGGATATTTCATAGAGGTGACCAACTCTTTTAAAGATAAGGTACCTGACCACTATATTAGAAAACAAACCCTAGTAAATAGTGAAAGATACATTACTGAAGAGCTTAAAAACAAGGAAGAAGCAATCCTTGGTGCCCAAGAAAAGCTAGTCAGAATGGAATATGAACTCTTTTGTTCTGTAAGGGATCAAGTCTCATCTCATGCAGAAAACCTGTTAAAAACGGCCTACAGCCTGTCTGTGCTGGATGTCTTACTTTCCTTATCTGAAGTCGCTGATAGAAACAAGTATGTAAGGCCCCAAATGCACACAGGAAATGAATTAGAAATAGAAGATGGAAGACATCCTGTAATTGAAAAGATGCCAAATTGTTTGGAATTTATACCCAATGACCTTTCTATGAACGACACTGATGAAAAGACCCTTATTGTCACAGGTCCCAATATGGCTGGTAAATCTACCTATATGAGACAAGCCGCCCTTATTGTTATCATGAGCCAAATTGGTTCTTTTGTTCCAGCTAGTAAGGCAAAAATTGGGGTTGCTGATAAGATATTTACAAGAATTGGTGCCAGTGATGACTTAGCTTCTGGCAAATCTACCTTTATGGTGGAAATGAGTGAACTAGCATATATCCTACAAAACCTAACAAACAAGTCTCTTTTAATACTAGATGAGATTGGAAGAGGAACCTCTACCTTTGATGGCCTTTCTATAGCTTGGGCTGTTATTGAGTATTTAAACGAAAGAAAGGTTTGTAGAACTCTTTTTTCTACCCACTACCATGAACTAACCATTTTAGAAGAGAAATTTAAGGGTGTTAAAAACTACTATATATCCGCTATTAAAAAAGAGCAGGATATAATTTTCTTAAGAAAGGTTCAAAGGGGAGCTGCTAAAGAATCTTATGGTATCGAAGTTGCCACCTTAGCAGGGGTACCAGATGATATAACCATAAGGGCAAAAGAATTCTTAAATGAATTAGAAAAAAATGAAGTTAAGAAAAAGAGCATTAAAAAGAAGGAATCCTACCTAGAAGGTCAAATTGGCATTATGGAATTTAATAGACAAGATAAAGCCTATGATGAGATAATGGAAGTACTAAAAAACCTAGACCTACAAAGTATGACCCCCTTAGAGGCCTTAAATACCTTGTATAAGCTTAAAGAGAAGATTTAGGGATTAAAATGTTTTATTAACAATATAAAATATTGATTATTAAACAACAAAAAGAGAAATAAATTAAAAAATTAAAAAACAAACAAACTAAAAAATTAAAGTAAAGAAAAGATGAATAAGAGAATCCTAATACTAGATGAATATACCTCAAATCAAATTGCAGCTGGAGAAGTTGTAGAAAGACCTGCCTCTGTTTTAAAGGAGTTGGTAGAAAATTCTATTGATGCCAATGCCAGTGCTATTGAGGTTGATATTGCAAAAGGTGGTATAGGTAGTATAAGGATTACAGATAATGGAAGTGGTATTAATCATTCAGATATTGAGATGGCTTTTGAAAGACATGGTACTAGTAAAATTAGGAATATCACAGATTTAAATGATGTTAGCACCATGGGCTTTAGGGGAGAGGCCTTACCAAGTATTGCCTCAATCTCAAGAGTAACCCTTATTACTAAAACAGCTGATGATGAACATGGCATAAAGGTTAAGTTTGAAGCAGGGGATTTAGTAGCCTCTGAAAAAGCTGCTAGGGATGTGGGAACTACCATTGAGATAAGAGATATCTTTTTTAATACACCAGCTAGGTATAAGTTTTTAAAAAGCAATAATCAAGAAGCTAGATATTGTATGGATATTCTTACTAGATTGGCTCTAGCCAATCCTAATATTTCTTTTAGGATGACCTCAGACAGAAATGAGACCTTAAGAACAAATGGAGATGGAAACCTTTTAAATGCAATTTATGCTATTTATGGTAGGGAGATTGCTAAAGATCTTTTAGAGGTAGATTTAGTTATGGAAGACTTCTTACTAAAAGGATTTATTGGTAGTCCTTTTGCTTCTAGGGGAAATAGACAAAACCAAAGCTTATTCATTAACTCCAGATATGTTAAATACCCTGAACTTAATAGCGCTATAGAAAAAGCTTATGATACCTTGCTAATGAAAGGGAGATTTCCTTTTTATGTACTTAATCTTTATGTAAAAGGGGATAACCTAGATGTTAATGTTCATCCTACAAAGATAGAGGTTAAATTAGCAAATCTTTCTAGTATTTACGGAAAAATTGTTCATGGTTTAAGGGAACTTCTTTTTGAAGATAAAAAACCTATGAATGCCAAGATAGTAAAACCTACATATATTAAACAAGAGCCTCAAATAAAAGAAGATAAGACCCTGATTGACCTATTCAACAAGAAGTTAGAAGAGTCTGCATCTTTGATAAAAGAGAGTAAAGATGATATTTATGAGAAAAAGCCCTTTGTTCTTGAAGAAAGTAAAGAATCTACATATAGATTGGATGAAAAGCTCCAGTTGGAAGATGTAATTACAAGTGGGTTTGACACTTCTTTACCGTCGACTTTAATTGATTCTGGCTCCTCATATACCATAATAGGGCAAGTTATGGATACCTACATAATTGTGGACAAATATGACCATATATTGGTAATAGACCAGCATGCAGCCCATGAAAAGATGTATTTTGAGCAAATGGTCCAAGAATACAAGGATAAATCTATTGTATCCCAGCAACTACTTCTACCAGAAGAGCTTGTGCTTACAAGCCTTGAAATGAATGAAGTACTGGAAAATATTAGTCTCTTTGAATCCTTAGGATTTTATATCGATCAATTTGGAGATAACTCCATAATTGTAAGGACGGTACCAATAAATATAATAGATTGCAATGTTAAAGATGTCTTTTTATCTCTTTTAGATGATTTAAAAACAAAAGATGAAGAGGCTATTGATAAAGCCATATACACCATGGCCTGTAAGGCTGCTATAAAGGCAAATAGGAAGCTTAACCATGAAGAGATGACCTATATATATGAGAAGTTACATAGCCTAGAAAACCCATATACCTGTCCTCATGGAAGGCCTACCATTGTTAAGTTAAGAAGATACGACTTTGATAAAATGTTTAAAAGGATAGTCTAGTGAAAAAAAAGATTTCCATTTTAACTGGACCTACCGCCTCTGGTAAATCCAGCATAGCCATATATCTAGCAAAGACCTTTAATTGTGAAATTGTTTCTTGCGATTCAGCACAAATTTACAAAAAAATGGACATAAGAACAGCTAAGCCAAATAAAGCTGAGCTTTTAGAAGTAAGACATCACATGATTGATATTTGCGAAATATCAGATAGCTACTCAGTTGCTGATTACAAAAAGGATGCAAGTCGTATCTTTGATGACATTTGGAAAAGAGGATCGAGGGTCTTAGTTACAGGGGGCACTGGTTTATACATTGATGCTTTAGTTCATGATATGGAGTTTTTAGAAGAAGATAAAGCAATTGGTAAATACTATGACAACTACTTAAAAGAGTATGGAAAACAAGCCCTTTACAATCTTTTATACCAAAGAGACATAGATGCAGCCCTTTCCACTCATCCTAACAACACTAAAAGAGTGGCAAGATACTTAAGCCTTTTACATAATTTTTCTGGGACCTTAGCTGAATATCAAAAGGCCAGACTGAGAATTAACCCTGATTTAGATTTTGACATTTATGTCTTAGACCCTGACAGGCCTTTTTTATATGAAAAGATTAATAGTAGGGTGGACCAAATGATAGAAGATGGCCTTATTGAAGAGGTAGAAGATATTATTAAAGATGAGTCTTTGATTGAGACTAATGCAATGCAGGCAATTGGCTATAAAGAGATTGTTGCCTATTTAAAAGGACAAACAAGTCTAGATGAAGCAGTGGACCTGTTAAAGCAAAATACAAGAAACTATGCAAAAAGACAGGTTACCTGGTTTAAAAGATATATTAAATTGGAAGACTCAGATAGGGTTAAAGTTAAGTATATAAAAAGGGATGAAGACACATCCCTTGAAGATATTTTAAAAGAAATTAGTTTTGATTAGTTTTTAAGCAATAATCCTAAATACACCAAAGACTTTTCCTAATATTTGCAAATCATCATAAACATATATGGGTTCATAGGCAGAATTTTCTGGTTCTAGTCTAACCCTATTTTTTTCTCTAAAGAACCTTTTTACAGTGGTCTCATTATCTATTAGGGCAACTACAATGTCATTGTCATAGGCTACTTCTTGCTTTTTTACCAAGAGTAAATCCTGATCATGGATTCCAGCATCCTTCATAGAGTCACCCTTTACCTTTAGCATAAAGGTAATACCACTTTTTAAATAGGATTCAGGTAAAGGAAAGTATTCAACTATATTTTCTACAGCTAAAATAGGGCTACCAGCTGCTACATCACCTACAAGAGGAACCTCTACTACCGGTACAGCATCTTGCTTGGTTAAGGTAAGAGATCTAGAAACAGAATCATTCTTTTCAATATAGCCCAGTCTTCTCAACTTATTAATATATGAATGAACTGTAGATGTAGAAGGGATGTTAAGATTTGCACAAATATCTCTAACAGATGGGGCATATCCTTTTTCTCTAATGTGTTCTCTTATAAATTCGTAAGTAAGTTCCTCACGTATGGTTAATTGATCTTTCATCTTGTCTCTCCTTATGTCTAAAATTATAGCATGAAACATAAGTTCGTGTAAATTGTAAAAGATAAGAAAAGTTGGGAAAAACCTTTTAAAATTGGTAAAAAGAGCCCTTGAAAGCATATTTTTACAATGCTATAATTAAAAAAATGAGAGGATGGATGTTATGGAAAAATTTATACTAGCTTTAAATAGCGGAAGCTCGTCACTGAAATTTAACATTTTTAAAATTGAAGATGATTGTACTGTCTCACCTGTATTGCACGGGATGGCAGAAGAAATAGGAAACACCCGTAGAAGTGGAATGAAGGTTAACTTTAACGGAGAAAAAGACAAATACCCCATAGCCCTAGAAGGTCATGAAGATGCCTTAACAGAAATGTTTGAACTCTTTTTAAAACATGGAATAGAAAAAGATAATATAAAAGCTATTGGTCACAGAATTGTGCATGGTGGCCCTTTTTATAAATCCAGTGTTTTAATTACAGAGGAAGTTAAAAAGAATATTGAATCGCTTTTTTCTGTAGCACCTTTACATAATCCTCAGAACTTTATTGGGGTAGAGGTAGCACAAAAACTTCTTCCAGATGTACCCCATATAGCTGTTTTTGATACAGCCTTTCATGGAACAATGACCGCTGAGGCCTATAGATACGCCATACCTGAAAGATGGTATGACCAATTTTTAGTAAGAAGATACGGTTTTCATGGAACAAGCCACCTTTACGTTTCAAGAAGAGCAGCCATGTTGTGTAATGTACCCTTTGAAGAGTTTACCTGTGTAACAGCTCATTTGGGCAATGGCTCTAGTATAACCAAGGTGGAAAATGGTAAAAGCAGAGATACCTCCATGGGCTTTACTCCCTTAGAAGGAGTTATTATGGGCACTCGTTGTGGAGATATTGATCCAGCCATAATTGGGCATATTGCTTCGAGATATAATGATGGTGGTATGGATAAACTTGATGCTTATGAAAAGACTATTAAAATGCTTAACAAAGATAGTGGATTAAAGGGTCTAGCAGGTACCAATCTAATGCAAGATATTAGAGAAAAGGCTCTTGAAGGCGATAAAGAAAGCATGGAAATAGTTGAAATATATAGTTATAGAATTGCAAAATATATTGGTGAATATGCAGCTACTACAGATAATCTAAAAGCTATTGTATTTACAGCCGGAGTAGGAGAAAACGAATGGTTTGTAAGACAAAGAGTACTAGAATTACTCAAGTCTTTTCGTTTTGAAATTGACTATGAAACCAACAAGATTAGAGGAGAAGAAATAGTAATAGCAAAAGGCAGATTTGCAGGCAATGAGGTTATAGCCATGGTGGTTCCCACTGATGAGGAAATAATCTTAGCCTATGATGCCTTGTATCTGGGTTATCTGGACAAACCGGTTCCAAATAAATATCCCTTTGAAAAAGCTTAGACCTAATTCACAATTTAAAGAATATTTTCTAGATCACCTAAAGGTTTTAGAAAAAATAAAAGAAGCTGGCTTTAAGGCCTACTTCATAGGGGGCGCCGTAAGAGACGCCCTTTTAAGTATAAAGCCTTATGATTTTGATATTGCCACAAATGCTCCTTTGAAAAGATTAAAAGAGATTTTTCCTGATACCTTTGATTTAGGCCTTTCTTTTGGAACTATTAGCATAAAGTATGAAGGCCAAATTTATCAAATAACTAGGTTTAGAAAAGAATATAAGTATGTTAACAATAGAAAACCTGAAAGGGTTACTTTTTCCTCCTCTTTATACCAAGACTTAAAAAGAAGGGATTTTACCATAAATACCTTGGCCTATGACGGAAGCTATGTAATAGGCTATTTTAAGGCTTTTAAACATTTGGACTTATCCATCATAAAGGCGGTAGGAAGGCCAGAAAAAAGGATTAGAGAAGATGTATTGAGGATTCTAAGAGGACTTCGCTTCTCTTTAACCCTAAATTTTACAATAGAGAAAAAAACTTTTGAGGCTATGAAAGAAAATGTTTATCTTTTAAAAAACATTTCTAAAGAAAGAATTCTTGATGAGCTTTTAGAGCTTATAAAAAAGGTTGATGATATATCTTTATTAAAGGAGCTGGGAATTTTTGACCAAATTTTTATAAACAGTTCTAAGATAAATAGTACTTTAAGAAAAAGTGATTCTATATTTATAAAGCTGGCTAGTCTTTTTGAGAACTTAGATTTAGGAAAAGAATTAAGTGAAGAGTTGGATAACCTAAAAATGTCTAACAGGATGAAAGAACATATTTTTAGTATTTTAAGTAATAAGGATATAGAAATAAGTGATAAGTCTTTAAGGTTTCTTTTAAGTAAATATGATTTAGATTGTATATATAGTATTTTAGAATATTCAAATTCTGAAGACCCAGGCACTTTACTATTAAAGCAAATATTAGAGATAGGTTATCTTAAAAGCCCCAATGACCTAAAGATAAGCGGACATGACCTTATGGCTTTAGGATATAATAAAGAGGAAATTGGAAATATAAAAAGAAAACTCTTTAATAAGGTGATTTATGAACCATCTAAAAATCAAAAAGATTATTTAATTGCTATGGTTAAAGATGAATTTAATAAATAGTTGAGTCTACTTGGTAATTGTAAACTCTTACAACTTATATTATAATTTCTGGGAATAAACAAAAGGAAGTAGTAATTGAAGAAGGAAAACATTAGAAATTTTTGCATAATAGCCCACATTGACCATGGAAAAAGCACCTTGGCTGATAGGCTTATAGAAAGAACAGGACTTTTGACCGAAAGGGAAATGAGAGATCAAGTCTTGGATAATATGGATATAGAAAAAGAAAGAGGAATAACCATAAAGTCCCAGGCTGTGAGAATGATTTATAAGCACACTGATGGAAAGGAATATATCCTTAACCTAATTGATACCCCAGGCCATGTGGACTTTTCTTATGAAGTAAGCAGAAGTTTAGCAGCCTGTGATGGAGCTGTATTGATTGTGGATGCATCTCAAGGAATAGAAGCTCAAACCCTAGCCAATGTATATTTGGCTACTGATAATGATTTAGAGATTTTACCTGTAATTAACAAGATTGACTTACCTGCAGCAAGGGCAGAGGAAGTAAAAGAAGAAATAGAAAATATCATTGGTATAGAAGCTAGTCATGCTCCCATGGTATCTGCTAAAAACAGGATTAATATAGATGAAGTTTTAGAAAAGGTTGTAGAATATTTACCTCCACCTGAGGACAATTCCCACTTACCTACAAGAGCCTTAATATTTGACTCAAAGTTTGATGCCTACAAGGGAGTTATTATCTATTGTAGAATAACCGATGGAGAGATTAATGTAGACGACACCATTAAGCTAATGAATACAAATAAGGAGTATCCAGTTGTCGAAGTGGGATATTTAAAGCCTGGTGGCTTTATACCTGCAGATAAGTTGGTTTCAGGAGAGGTTGGCTATATAACTGCTAGTATTAAAAATGTGGAAGACACAAGAGTAGGTGATACAGTAACTACCCTAAGAAGTAAGGCTGTAGAGCCCCTACCTGGCTATAAAGAAGCTGTACCCATGGTCTTTTGTGGTATTTATCCTTCTGATGGTGCCAAATACAATATGCTAAAAGAGGCCCTCTTAAAATTAAAACTAAATGATGCCGCCCTTATGTTTGAAGCGGAAACATCAGCTGCTCTAGGCTTTGGCTTTAGATGTGGTTTTTTAGGCCTTTTGCATATGGAAATTGTTCAAGAAAGGGTTGAAAGGGAGTTTGATTTAGATATTATAACTACAGCTCCTTCTGTTATATACAAGATTATAAAAACAGATAAGACAGTTTTAAATGTGGACAATCCTACAAATCTACCTCCTTTATCTGAGATTGAATATATGGAAGAGCCCATAGCCAATACCATAATAATAGTACCTTCTGAATATGTGGGAAATATAATGGAGTTGTGTCAAGATAGAAGGGGAGTCTTTTTAGATATGGAGTACATTGACCCCATTAGAACTAAGTTGCACTATGAAATCCCCTTAAATGAGATTATTTATGATTTCTTTGATGCCCTTAAGTCTAGGTCTAAAGGTTATGCCTCTTTGGATTATGAAGTAATTAAATATCAAAAGAGCAATTTGGTTAAAATGGATATCTTGCTCAACTTAGAAGTTATAGATGCCCTTTCATTTATCGTCCATGAAAGCAAGGCCTATGCTAGAGGTAGAAGAATGGCTGAAAAATTAAAGGATCAAATTCCCAGACATCAGTTTGAAATTCCCATTCAAGCTGCTATTGGTGGTAAAATAATAGCAAGAGAAACGGTTAGAGCATTTAGAAAGGATGTTATTGCTAAATGCTATGGTGGTGATATTTCTCGAAAGAAGAAGCTGTTAGAAAAACAAAAAGAGGGAAAAAAGAGAATGCGCCAGCTAGGTTCAGTGGAAGTGCCCCAAGAGGCATTTATGAGTGTTTTGAAGTTGGATACTTAAATGAAGGAACTTTTAAGGATTTATGTTCATATTCCTTTTTGCAAATCAAAGTGTGCCTACTGTGATTTTAATTCCTCTAGCAAAATGAACCATATGGTCAAACCATATGTGGATGCTCTTTTAACCGAAATTTCCTTAAATTCAGAAGAACTAAGGAATAAGAAAATTGATAGTATTTACATAGGAGGCGGTACGCCTTCTTTTTTGAGCAGTAAATATATACATACAATTTTAAAATCCTTTAATTTTGACAAAGACACAGAGATTACCATAGAGGTTAACCCTGACACTGCAGACTACAAGAAATTTATTGAATACAAGCAAATGGGCATAAATAGAATTAGTTTTGGGGTCCAATCCTTTGATGATGAAATCTTAAAACTTATGGGAAGATCTCACACCAGCCAAGAGTCCATAAAAAAGATCCTAGAGTGCCAATCTGCAGGTTTTGACAATATATCTGCTGATTTAATCTTTGGCTATCCTAAGCAGAGCTTGTCTCAGTATAAGGAAACCTTGGAAATAATTAAAAAAATTGAGGTTCAACATATCTCAGCCTACAGTCTGTCAGTAGAGGATGGGACCCTTTTGAGCAATATGATTAAAAAGGGACTATTGCCCACACCTAATGACAAAGATGATAGGCTTATGTACCATTACACTATTGAGAGCTTAGCAAAGACTGGTTTTAGCCAATATGAAATCTCAAACTTTAGCCAAGCAAGATATGAATCTAGACATAACCTAGGTTATTGGGAAAGGGACAACTATTTAGGTTTTGGTATATCAGCCCATTCTCTTATGGACAATATAAGATTTGAAAATACAGATAACATTTATGAGTATGTGGTTTCTTTAAAGCAATTGGTAAAGCCTCGTATTAATATTCAAGAATTAACAAAAGAAGAAATAATAACAGAACATATAATATTAGCCTTAAGACTTACTAAAGGACTGAATATCCATGATTTTGAAAAAGAGTTTGGGGAAAACTTTGAAGAAAAATATGAAAAAGCTCTAGAGACCTTGGTAGATAGGTATCTTTTAGAAAAAAGAGGAGATAACTATAGTTTAACCAGACAAGGGCTGGATTTGGCTAATCAGGTTTTTGTTGAGTTTGTTTAAAAACATATGGTTAAATTGTTTTAAGAAGATAAAAGGGTTATACTAGTAAATTATAAAAAGGTTATAAGACATTAAAAAGGGTTTGAGTTATATACTCAAAATGAAAAGAGGACAAAAGACCTATGCATATTACAATTACAGGTATGTTGGGAAGTGGTAAATCCACAATAGGTAATATTATCTCAGAGGTTAAAGGCTATGAGCTCTATTCAACAGGTTCTATTCAAAGAATGGTAGCACAAGAAAAGGGCCTTTCTACTTTGGAGCTAAATAAGTTGATGCATACTGTACCAGATTTAGACAATACCATTGATTCTACAACTGTAAAAATTGCCAATGAGAATAAGGATAAGTCAATTATATTTGATTCTAGAATGGCCTGGCACTTTGTACCTGAATCCTTCAAGGTCTTTTTAACCGTCAATGATTATGAAGCAGCTAGAAGGGTTGTAAAAGCAGATAGAGGACAAGTTGAAGGATATACCAGCATTGAAGATGCTAGATACAAATTAAAAGAAAGAGCCCTAACAGAGCATCAAAGATTTTTAAGAATATATCAAGCAAACTACTGGGACTTTGATAACTATGATTTAGTTCTAGATGCCACCTGGCATGATGCAGAGACTTTAGCCTATATAATTATGGGACAACTTGAGACCTTTTTAGAAGAAAAAGAAAAAGTAAAAACCTATCTCATTTCTCCTAGATCTCTTTATCCAGCAAATGTAGACAAATTAAAGAATTTAGACCTATCAAAGGTTATTAGTAAAGATCATGAGTTAGAAGGCTCTGATGATGATAGTGATGATAATCTTAATCCATGGATATACTTTAAAGACTTCTATCCATATATCATTGGAAAGTATAAAAGGGTAGAAGAAGCCCTCTTTAGTCAAATAGAGTTAATCCCTGCTTTTTATGCTAATAATCTAATAACTGAAATAGACTCAAAGTTTAACGAAGATACTATACAATATGACCAAGAGCTGGCAAGCAAATATGAAAGCTTAGGAAAATTCAAGTATAAGAGCTATCCACTTTAGGCGATTCTTAAAACTATCTTCTATTCTTACCTAAAAGCCAAATAAAAACCAGTTGACAAACCTGCTAATTGAAGGTATATTTTATAAAGGTTAGCACTCTGGGGTTGTGAGTGCTAAAGCGGGAAGGTAAGATGGATAAAAGAACAACCGACATTTTGTTGGTAATTATAGAAGAATATGTAAATAGTGCAGAACCAGTTGGATCCAATACCCTAGCTCAGAAATATAGCTTGGGAGTTTCTAGTGCAACCATAAGAAATGTTATGCATAGTTTAGAGCAAGAAGGCTATATAACCTCTTTGCATACTTCATCTGGAAGAATACCTACTGAAAAAGGATATAGATTTTATGTTGACTATTTGACCGAATTTATAAAACAAAGAGAAATTGAAGAAAAAATCTATTATCTTTTAAAAAGGGTGGAAATTGAAAAAACTCTTGAAAGTGTTTTTTCAAAACTATTTTCCAACAACCCCTATACAACACTAGGTGTTTTACAAAGAAAGGAAGTCCGCATAGATTCATTTAGCATTTTAACCTTAGCTAAAGATATTTATCTTTTAGTCCTTTTGTTAAGAAATGGTAGTACTGCCCATCAAATCTTGAGAGAGCACTTATCTGACCAGGTTAGTGTTCACATTATCTCAGAATATTTAAACGAAAAGCTCTATGGGAAAACCTTACAAGAAATTAAAAAAATGGACTTTTCCTTTATTGATAAATTTGATGAGGAGAATAAGGATTTCTTTATCAAGGTAATAACACAAATTGTTGAAGTACTACAAACTTATGAGGATAAGGATATAAAAATAAAAGGCAAAGAAAACCTCTTGACTTTTCCTGACTTTAAAGATATTTTACAAGTTAAGGGCATTTTTGATGCCTTGAACAAGGAGTATGAAATAGGTGAATTGCTGCTTTGTGAAACTGATGATCCTTTCTCGGTTACCATAGGTAAAGAAAATAAGGATAAGAATTTAAGCGACTTATCCATAGCAAAGCACACATACGACCTAGGTCGTGAAGGGAAGATTACCTTTGCTATAGCTGGACCAACTAGAATGGACTACAAGAAGGTAATGAACCTGTTAAACAATGTTGAAAAGATACTTGGCAATATGCTAGAAAGTAATAACAATTAGGAGGTTATATGGTGGCAGATGATAAAAAAGCAAAAATGAATGAAGAAGCTCATGATTTAGAAGTTGAACCACAACTAGAAGAAGAGGTTGAAACTCTAGCTTGTGATGTCTCTGATGATGATCTTAGAAAGCAGAATTTAGAATTAAATGACTGCTATAAAAGATTGGCTGCTGAATATGATAATTATCGTAAGAGGACCGCAAAAGAAAAAGCTGATATTTATGACCTATCTGTTATGGAAGTTACAGAAAAATATCTAGAAGTTTTGGACAATATTGAGCTGGCCTTAGCTAATAGCCAAGGGGCACAAGATGAGGTTTTAAAGGGAGTAATGATGATTCATAAGCAATTTTTAACAGTGCTTGAAAAATTAGGCGTCTTTGAAATTGAGAGCCTAGATGCGGAATTTGACCCTAATCTCCATGATGCAGTAATGATTGAAGAAAATGAAGAAAAGGCCGGAAAAATAGTAGAGGTCTTTAAAAAAGGATATATATACAAAGAAAGAGTAATAAGACATAGTATCGTAAAAGTGGCAAGATAAATAATTTTTAAAAAAAAGTCAAAAATAGTCAAAGACAAATAATAGGAGGACAAAATGGCAAAAGTAATAGGAATAGATTTAGGAACAACAAATACTTGTGTAGCGGTTATTGAAGGGGGCGAACCTGTAGTAATACCTAACGCTGAAGGTAATAGGACAACACCTTCTGTAGTTGCTTTTTCCAAATCCAACGAAAGATTGGTTGGACAAGTTGCTAAAAGACAAGCAATAACAAATCCAGATAGAACCTTATCATCTGTTAAAAGAGATATGGGATCTGATAAGAGAATGGAAGTTGATGGTAAGAAATATTCACCTCAAGAAATCTCTGCTATGATTTTACAAAAAGTAAAGTCAGATGCTGAAGCATATTTAGGAGAAAAGGTAACTCAAGCTGTTATAACTGTACCAGCCTACTTTTCTGACTCTCAAAGACAAGCAACTAAGGATGCTGGAAAAATCGCAGGTCTTGATGTTTTAAGAATAATAAATGAGCCTACAGCAGCAGCCCTAGCTTATGGCATGGATAAAGAAGAAGATCAAAAAGTTTTAGTTTTTGACCTAGGTGGTGGTACTTTTGACGTATCTATATTAGATATTTCAGATGGAGTTTTTGAAGTTCTAGCTACCAATGGTAATACAAAACTTGGTGGTGATGATTTTGATGATAAGGTTATTGATTTTTTAGCTGACACCTTTAAAAGTGAAAATGGTATTGATTTAAGAAATGATAAAATGGCCCTTCAAAGACTTAAAGAAGCAGCAGAGAAGGCAAAGATTGAGTTGTCCAGTGTAACAACAACCAATATAAACCTCCCCTTTATAACTGCAGATGCAAGTGGTCCTAAACATTTGGATATAAACTTAACAAGAGCTAAGTTTGATGAACTTACTGCAGACATAGTTGAAAAAACCATGGTACCTTTGAAAAAGGCCATGAAGGATGCTGACCTTAAGCCAGCTGATATTCACAGAGTTTTAATGGTGGGTGGTTCTACCAGAATACCTGCAGTTCAAGAAGAAGTTAAGAAATTTATTGGTAAAGACCCCTTTAAGGGTATTAACCCAGATGAATGTGTAGCCATGGGTGCTGCTATTCAAGCAGGTGTTTTAACCGGTGATGTTCAAGATCTATTACTTTTAGACGTAACACCACTTTCATTAGGTATTGAAACCCTAGGTGGAGTATGCACAAGATTAATTGAACGTAATACCACCATACCTACAAAGAAATCCCAAATCTTCTCCACAGCAGCAGATAGCCAAACAGCGGTTGACATTCATGTACTTCAAGGAGAAAGAGAAATGGCCCAATACAACAAGACCTTGGGTAAATTCCAATTAACAGGTATTGCACCTGCTCCAAGAGGAATTCCTCAAATCGAAGTTACCTTTGATATAGATGCCAATGGTATTGTTAATGTATCAGCCAAGGATTTAGGTACTGGAAATGAGCAAAAAGTTACAATTACAGCTTCAACCAATCTTTCTGATGAAGATATTGAAAAGGCTGTAAATGATGCTAAGGCCCATGAAGCTGAAGATAAACTAAAAAAACAAGAGATTGATGCTAGAAATTCTGCTGACTCTCTAATTTATCAAACAGAAAAGCTGCTAAAGGACAATGAAGGTAAGGTTGACTCTGCAATGAAACTAAAATTAGAAGAGTTGATTGAAAATCTAAAGACTGCTCTTAAGGGCACAAATGTTGAAGATATCATATCTGCTACAAATTCACTTCAAGAAGAAGTATACAAGTTTTCTGAAGAAATATATAAGCAAACAGGACAAGCTCCTGGTGGCGAAGGTGGATTTGATGGCCATAGTCATGATGAAGATTTCACAACAGATGACAGAGATAATGTCTATGATGCTGATTATGAAGTGGTTGACGATGATAACTAAAATCGTTAGTATATAAAGGAAATAAGTCGCAAGGGCGGCGGTTGAAAAAATCGCCGCCTTTGTAAGAATATTAAGGAAAAAGGACAAAATTTGTGGCAGAAAAAAGAGACTATTATGAAGTTTTAGGGGTGGATAGATCCGCGACAGACCAGGACTTAAAAAAGGCCTATAGGGTCTTAGCTAAAAAGTATCATCCTGACGTAAATGATTCACCAGAGGCAGAAGGTAAGTTTAAAGAAGTTGGAGAAGCTTACAGCGTCTTAAGTGACCCTGAAAAAAGAAGACAATATGATAATTATGGATTTGATGGTCTAAATGGAGCCTTTTCATCAGGTTTTGCAGGTGGCTTTAATCCCTTTGACATATTTAATGATCTTTTTGGTGGCGGCTTTGGAGGAGGCTTTTCTAGTTCTGCAAGGCGAAATGCCCCTGTAAGAGGTAGAGATTTAAATGAGTCTGTAAAGATAAGTTTTGAAGAAGCTGCTTTTGGAACTAAAAGAACCATAAATGTAATGCGGTCTGAAAGTTGTGAAACTTGTGAAGGAAGCGGAGCTAAACCAGGTACAGAACCTAAAATGTGTCAACAGTGTAGGGGAACTGGAGAGATGAGAATCCAGCAAAACACCCTCTTTGGACAAATGATAACCTCTACAACCTGTAATAAGTGTAATGGAAGTGGAACTATTATTGAAGACTTTTGTGAAACCTGTAAGGGCTTAGCACATGTTAGAGTTAATAGAAAAATTGAAGTAAAAATTCCTAAAGGAATTGACAATGGTCAGATTATATCTTTAAGAGGCCAAGGAGATGTGGGCAAAAACAAGGGACCAGCAGGTGATTTATTGGTTCATATAAATGTTACACCTCATAAGGTTTTTGAAAGACAAAACACCACTGTCTTTTCTAAGATAAATCTAAATTATTCTCAAGCAGTTTTAGGAGATGAAATTAAGGTTGATACCATAGATGGACCGGTGGACTTTACCATTCCTTCAGGGACACAAAATAATACTGTGTTTACAATAAAAGATAAGGGAATACCAGTATTAAATAGAGACAATAGAGGAAATCACATCTTTGAAGTTATTATTGATGTTCCCAAAAAGCTTACCAAGGCTCAAAAAGAGGCCCTTATAGCCTTTTCTAATAGCATGGGAGAAGACCAAGTAGGCTCTGGTAAAAGTAAAAGAAAAAAGAAGATATTCAATGGACTGGATTAAGGTTAGAATTTTTAGAAAAAAAGAAGAACTAGAAATGGCCCAAGGCTTTTTATTAGACCTAGGCATAGAAGGCTGGGAAATGGAAAATGATGGAGATATAGAAGATTATCTCCAAGATTCTTCTGTTTATTGGGACTATATAGATGAGGCTCTCACAAGAAGAGATAAGGGACCTACAGCCATAAGCCTTTATTTACCTGAAGATAAAAAGGGTTATGCTCAACTTGAAGCTATAAAAAAGGAATTTCCCCATATTGAAATAGAAAGTATTAAAAGTTCTGATTGGGAAAATAACTGGAAGGAATACTTTAAGCCTATAGAAATAGGCAAGGCCCTAGTTATAAAGCCCTCTTGGGAGACTTATCACAATACTGATAATAGACAAGTTGTTACTCTAGATCCAGGTAATAGCTTTGGAACAGGCACCCATGAGTCCACATATTTGTGTTTAGTTGAGGCAGAAAGACTGGTAAAAAAAGGAATGAAAGTCTTAGATGCTGGCTGTGGCTCTGGTATTTTAGGTATTTCAGCTTTAGCCCTTGGAGCTTCTTTTGGAGTCTTTTTTGATATAGATTCTAGTGCTGTAAATACATGTGAAGAAAACTTAAAGCTTAATCTTTTTGAAGATAAGTATCTTGTACAAGCTGGAGATATATTAAAAGACAGGTATTTAAGAGGACTTGTTGAAGATGAAGGTGACTATGATTTAGTTTTTGCCAACATTGTACCTGATGTAATTATTAGTATATTAGAAGAGCTTTTTAAGGTCTTAAAAAAAGGTGGTATTTTAATAACCTCAGGTATCATTATTGAAAGAAAAGACGAAGTTGCAGATAAAATGAAAGACTTGGGCTTTGTAAATATTTCTTTTAAAGAGATGAATGGTTGGGTTGTACTAGTAGGTGAGAAGTAATGTATAGATTTTTTATAGATGAAGTCTTAAGTGAATCTAGCATAAGAAATAGCACAATAAATATTGAAGGTGAAGACTATAATCACTTAAAAAATGCTTTAAGAATAAGAATAGGTGAAGATATAGAGATTACTGATAGTTTAGAAAAGACTTATCTTGGAACTGTAGAGACCTTTGAAAAAAAGTATTGTAGCTTAAAAATTGGTAAAGAAATTCTATCTGATAATGAACCCTTATTAGAGGTCACCCTATATATGTCCCTTCTAAAAGGTGACAGAATGGATAGCGCTATTCAAAAGAGTATTGAATGTGGTGTAAAAAGGATTGTTCCTTTAATTAGTAGAAATACTATAGTTGAAATATCAGATAAAAATCAAAAATCAAAACTAGAAAGATGGAATAAAATAGCAAGACATGCCTGTATGCAGTGTAAAAGAGACCATCTAGTTCAGGTAGAACCTGTAATATCCTTAAAAGAAGCCATTGAATTGGTAAAGATGGAAGAAGATTTTGTATCTTTAGTCTGCCATGAAAAAGAAGAGTCATTTACCCTAAAGGCTTTTATGGAGGATAACACAAAAAAGAAGATTAATATTTTTATTGGTCCTGAAGGTGGCTTTAGTGACCAAGAAATAGAAATATTTAGCAGCTCTAGTATTAAAAGCTTAAGTTTAGGCAAAAGAGTATTAAGAGCAGACACAGCTTGTGCAGCTGCAGTATTTTTTGCAACTGCCTATAGTGACTTGTAAATATAAAATAAAGATTAATTTTGGAGGTAAGAAATGAAGGAAAAAGGAAACATATCAATTAATACGGAGAATATTTTACCAATTATTAAAAAATGGCTATATTCAGACAAAGATATTTTCTTAAGAGAGGTCATATCCAACTCTATTGACGCTATTACAAAACATAAAAAAGTTGTTTCTATGGATGAAGGACAAGCTCCTGATAACTATAGAATTGATGTTAAGGTAAATAAAAAGAATAAGACCATTACAATATCAGACAATGGAATAGGAATGACAGCTGATGAGGTTAAGAAATATATTAATCAAATAGCCTTTTCTGGTGCTGTAGACTTTTTTGAAAAGTACAAGGATAAATCAGATGCCCAAGATCAAATTATTGGACATTTTGGTTTAGGCTTTTATTCTATTTATATGGTAGCTGAATATGCAGAATTACAAACTAAATCCTATTTAGAAAACGAAGAGGCTGTTTATTGGAAGTCTGATGGAACATCTGGATATGAAATAGAAGCAGGAACTAGAAAAAGTCATGGAACAGACTTAATTTTGCATATTAACTCTGATAAGGAGAACAAGGATTTAGTTAACCTTTGGAAGGTAAGAGAAATACTAGAAAAATATTGCAAATTCTTACCTATTGAAATTTACTTAAGCGAAGAAGGGGCTAAAAAAGATAAAGAGGAAGAAGAAAAGCCCATAAACAATACATCACCTTTATGGTTAAAAGATCCCAAAGATTGTACAGACGAAGAATACAAGGATTTTTACAGGGAAGTTTTCCATGATTTTAAAGAACCCCTATTTTGGATTCATTTAAATATGGATTATCCTGTTAGTTTAAGAGGAATAGTATATTTCCCTAAAATGACCACTGAATACAATGTTATGGAAGGTCAAATCCGACTTTATTCTAATCAAGTCTATGTAGCGGATAATATAAAAGAGGTTATACCTGAGTTTCTACTCTTATTAAAAGGTGTAATTGATTGTCCTGATCTACCCTTAAATGTTTCTAGAAGCTTTTTACAACAAGATGGCTATTCTTCTAAGATAGCTGGGCATATTACTAAAAAGGTTTCTGACAAACTAAAAGAAATCCACAAAAAAGAAAAAGATGAATACTATAAGTACTGGGATGATATTAATGTATTTGTAAAATATGGTTGTTTAAAAGAAGAAAAATTCTATGATAGAGTTAAAAACGATATAGTTTACAAGGATATCTATGGAAATTATCATAGCTTGGAAGACTACAAAAAGGGATTAGCAGAAAAGAAGCAAAAAGATGATGTAATTTACTATGTAAATGACCAAAAGAAGCAATCTCAATATGTGGAGATTTTCAAGCAAGAAGATTTTAATGCTGTAATATTGGACAATGTCTTAGACCCTCACTTCATATCCTTTATTGAAAGTAAAATTTCAGGTACTAGTTTTGAAAGTATTGATTCTGGTATAAAAAATGTTATGGAAAAAGAAGAAAAAGTGGAAGGCTTTGATTCTGTCAAAACCTACTTTGAAGAACTCTTAAAAGAAAAGAATGTAAGTGTGGAGCTTAAGTCCTTGAAAACTTCTGACTTATCTGCTGTTATTACCATAAATGAATATGAAAACAGGATGCAAGGAATGCAAATGCTTTATGGCGTAGATATGCCCCAATCTAATACCTTAGTTTTAAATATTGAAAATTCAGCCATTAAAAACTTTGACAATATTGACCAAGAAGACAAGAAAAAAGATAGAGCCCTATATATTTATCAACTGGCCATGCTGGCAGCTGGTAAACTAGAAGGGGATGATTTGAGAGATTTTTTATTAGAAAATAATAAAATGCTTACCATGAAAGAGGAGTAATGTAGTAAAATTAGACTAACGAAAAAAAATGGGAGTGTATAAACTTTGAATACGGTCAGAAGATTTTATGTGGAACAAAAAGAAGACTATGCTGTAGCAGCAAGAGAATTAAGAGATGAATTAAGATCCTTTGTAGGTATTACTAACCTAGAGAGTCTTAGAATCTTAGATAGATATGATGTCCAAGGCATTAAAGAGGATATGGTAGATGATTTAATAGAAAACCTCTTTACCCAAAGACAGACAAACCTTATCTACAAAGATAAGATTTCTCATCCTCCAGCCTCTTTCATGTTTTCATATGAGCTTTTACCAGGACAATTTGATTTGGTTGCTGATTCATGCATCCAATGTGCTAGGTTAATTAGCAAAAATGAAGTGCTTGTTAAAACTGCCAAAACCATAATCTTGTCCGGAGACCTTAGCCAAGAAGACTACAATAAGGTTGTAGATTACATAATAAATCCAATAGAATCTAGGCTAGCAGATGAAAAACTACCCAAGGATCTAGAATATCACTTAGGTAAGGCAGAAAAAGTAGAAGTTATGAAAGGCTTTATACTTTTAAGCAAAAATGGACTTGTGGATTTTCACCAGCAACATGGATTTGCTATGAGTATAGAAGATTTAGCCTTTACAAAAGACTATTTTATATCTTTAGATAGAGACCCTACCATAACAGAGTTAAAGCTTTTGGATACCTATTGGTCAGACCACTGTAGACACACAACCTTTAATACCATACTAGAAGATATTTCCTTTGAACAAGAAGCTAGTCTTGATGCTTGTAAAGAGACCTTTAATGAATATTTAGATATTAGAAAAGAAGTTTATGGAGACAGATTAAAGGATAAACCAATTTGTCTTATGGACATGGCTACTATTGGAGCTAAATATTTAAAAAAGCATGGCTATTTAGAAGATCTAGAAGATACAAAAGAAAATAATGCCTGTTCTATTAGAGTGGATGTTCCAACTAAAAAAGGTTTAGAAAAGTGGTTAATAATGTTTAAAAATGAAACTCATAACCATCCTACAGAAATAGAGCCTTTTGGGGGAGCTGCAACCTGTTTAGGTGGAGCTATAAGAGATCCTCTATCAGGTAGAAGCTATGTCTATCAGGCTATGAGAATAACAGGAGCAGGAAATCCCTTTACCTCCTATGATGAAACCTTAGCTGGAAAATTGCCACAAATTAAGATTATTAAACAAGCCGCTGATGGCTATAGCTCCTATGGCAACCAAATAGGTATTTCATCTGGTTTTCTAGATGAAATATATCATGATGGCTATGTTGCTAAAAGAATGGAGTTAGGGGCTGTAATAGCAGCTTCTTTGGAAGAAAATGTTTTAAGAGAAGACCCTCAAGAAGATGATGTGGTAATACTTATTGGAGGTAGAACCGGTAGAGATGGTTTAGGTGGTGCAACCGGTTCATCTAAAGGCCATACAGAAGATTCACTAATAGATTGTGGAGCTCAAGTACAAAAGGGTAATGCACCTTTAGAAAGAAGAATTCAAAGACTTTTTAGAAATCCTCAAATGAGTCTGTTGATAAAAAAGAGCAATGACTTTGGAGCTGGTGGTGTAGCTGTAGCTATTGGAGAACTGGCAGATGGCCTAGATATCTATTTGGATAAGGTTCCTACAAAATATGAAGGTCTAGATGGCACAGAAATAGCCTTATCTGAATCTCAAGAAAGAATGGCTGTAGTTGTAGATAAAAAGAATTTAGAAAAGGTTTTTGATTTAGCCCAAGAAGAAAATCTAGAAGCTATACATATTGCTAATATTACAGCTAGTAATAAATTGAGAATGTTCTGGCAAGATGATTTAATTGTGGATATTGACAGAAGTTTTCTTGATACCAATGGAGTTACACAAAAAACCAAGGTTGAAATGGTTTCAAATGTTGACAAGGTTAAAAATCCTTTTGAAAATATTAACTATTCTTCTGTACAAGTTGGTCTAAGAAAGAGTGTAAGTGACTTAAATTCTTGTTTAAAAGAAGGTTTGACACAAAAGTTTGACTCAACTGTAGGAGCAAACACAGTTCTATTTCCCTTAGGCGGTAAAAATCTTATCACTCCAATTGAAGCAATGGCTTCAAAAATTCCCATGTTTGATAATGAAAGCGATTATGCAACCCTAATGGCTTATGGCTATTTCCCACAGATTTCTCAATGGTCTACCTATACAGGAGCTATTTATGCTGTACTAGCCTCTGCTTCAAAGATTCTTGCAGCTGGTGGTAACCATAGAAATATTAGGTTATCCTTCCAAGAATACTTTGAAAGCTTAAGAGGAGACCCAAAAAGATGGGGCAAACCTACCCAAGCCCTTTTAGGAGCCCTTCATGCTCAATTAAAACTTAAAATGCCTTCAATTGGAGGAAAGGATTCCATGTCTGGTTCTTTTAATGATATGGATGTTCCACCTACCTTGGTTTCTTTTGCTGTAAGTCATACAGACTCAGATAATGTTTTATCTCCAGAGTTAAAAGGAGCAGGCAATCCTCTAGTTATCTTCAAAAACAAAAAAGATAAGGATAATAATCCTGATTTAGACAACTCCATGGAGATTTTCGACCTATTTCTTAGTTTAAATCTTAAGAAGGCTATTTTATCAGCCTCTACAGTTAAAAATATGGGAGTCAGTGAAAGTCTTCTTAAAATGACCTTTGGAAACATGATAGGTATTAATTTTGAATTGGGAAAAAATCAACTTTTTGAAAATGCCTATGCAGATATTATTGCAGAGCTGGATCTAAGTAAAATTGAAGGTGGCTTAGAAAAATTAATTAAAGATAATCCTAACATTGAGATTGTTAAATTAGGTGAAAGTATAGCAAAACCTGTCATAATTGTTGAAGGTAAAGAATATGCTTTAAGTGATTTACTTAAAGAGTTTAGAAAAACTCATGAAGAAATCTTCTCAACCACAGGTCCTCTTATTGAAAAAGAAATTAAAGATATTTCTTATGCAAATAGTAAATTAAGCCATAGCTCTTTATCCATTGCCAAACCTAGAGTATTTATACCAGTATTTCCAGGTACAAATGGAGAAGATGATGCAAGAAGAGCCTTTGAGAGAGAAGGGGCTATTTGCACAGAATCCATATTTAGGAATATGACCTTTAAAGATACAGAAGAATCTATAGAGGAATTTGTAAGACAAATAAAAGAAGCTAATATTGTAGTTCTACCAGGTGGATTTTCCTTATCTAGCCAATCAGATGGGTCTGGTAAGTTTATACAAAGTGTACTACAAAATGAATATGTAAAAGAAGCTGTTCATGAAATGCTCTATGAAAAAGATGGCCTAATGCTAGGTATCTGCAATGGTTTCCAAGCTCTAGTGAAATCAGGATTACTACCTTATGGACAAATAGGGAGCTTTAAAAAAGATAGTCCTACCTTTACATCAGGAGTTTTAAATAGGCATGTTTCTACCATGGTTCAAACTAAACTAGTTTCCAAGTTATCTCCTTGGTTTTCAAGTCTTGAATTAGGTGATATTCATACTGTGCCCTATAGCAATATGGAAGGCCGTTTTGTATGTACAGAAAATGAGTACGATACCCTAAGGGCCAATGGACAAATTGCAACAGTCTATGTTAATGATTTAGGAGAGCCCACTTATGATATTAGATACAATCCAAGTGGTTCTTTCTATGCAGTTGAGGCTCTTACAAGTCCTGATGGAAGAATTTTGGGTAAAATGGCCCACAGTGAAAGATCAGGAAAAGACATATGTAAAAATGTACCAGGGGATAAAAACCAAAGGATTTTTGAATCTGGTCTTAAATACTTTAAATAGGAAAAATTTTCTTTATTTCTCAATCTATGTATAATGGACAGAGTAAGCCTAGCTTTTATAATAAAAGAGATAATAGGTGGGTAAGTAAAGAAGGATTTGCAAGAATATATAATGTGAGGATGATATGTTACCAAAAACCATAATTAAGAAAGTTATCGAGTTTGATTCACCCCCAAGACTGGGATTTGATTTTTTAGACGGTTCAGTAAGAGATTTTAAGCATGTGGAATTAAAAAACCCTAGAAAAGAAGAGTACCTTTGGCAAACTCCAGACTATTTTGCTCATCTTTATCCACAATATAAGGACTTTCAAGGTCATTTACACTTAGATGAATATAATAATTTATGGGGCCGTATGTGGCATGATACAACTGGGGGAGGAGAGGTCTTAGAAGGGGGCTTAGCCTCTTGGGATGATTTAGATTCCTATGTAGTTCCCAACATTGATGATGAAGAAAGATTTTCCAATGCTTGGACCAGTGTTGAACCCTATAAAGATCGTTTTATCTTTGGACCCTTACCAGGTTGTACCTTTGCTATTATTAGAAATATTAGAAAAATGGAAAACTTTTTAGAAGATTTAATTCTAGAAGAAGAAAATGTTTTAAAGCTCCAAGATATGGTCTTACAAAAGGTCCTAAATATGGTTGAGATTTATGGTTCTTTAGGCTTTGTAGATGGCTTGTTTTTCTGTGAAGACTGGGGAACTCAAGATAGACTCTTAATTTCTCCAACCTTATGGAGAAAAATATTTAAACCTGCCTATACCAAACTTGTAAATACAGCTCATAAAAACAATTTGAAGGTTGTTATGCACTCTTGTGGCTACATTTATGAGATTTTAGATGATTTAGTTGAAATAGGAGTGGATGTTTTACAGTTAGACCAACCAACATTAATGGGGATGGAAACTCTAGCTGAAAAAATAGCTGGAAAAGCCACCCTTTATTCACCAGTAGATATCCAAAGAGTTTTACCAACCGCTGATAAGGAGATTATTGAAAAGTCTGCCGAAGATATGGTCAGATTATTCCATAAAAATGGTGGACTTATTGTAAAAGATTATGGAGATTACAACACCCTTCATATTGAAGACAAATGGGCTGACTGGGGAAGAAAAAAGTTTTTTGAAATTGGATACTTTAATAAATAATATATTTTGGGAGTAATTTTTGGCTGACAAGGAAAAGCAAGAAAAAGAATATTTTGAAGAGATTGTTGAAAACACTAGTCCAATTTATTTAGAACAAATTGGGGAAGAGGATTCAGATTCTCTTGAGGTAGACAGTATTTTCTCAGAAAAAGAAGATGAATTGGTAAAAAAAGATATTTTTACCAAGATTAAAGATAAATTCTTTGATTTTCTAGATGGTATTTGGACCTTTTTTACAAAAGAAGAAATAGAAAAAAGAAGAATTAAAAGAGAAAATAAACCGGTTACCATAGTGGTTTACAAGCCAAAGAGCCAATTTAGGAAGTTTTTAACCTTAATGACCTGGTTAGTTTTCCTTTTTCTTTTAGCCTTTGTTTTTTACAAGGGTTATACCTTTACAAATGATCTGGTAAAAGAAATAAATAAGTTTGATGCTAAAACAGCTATAGGAGAAATATCAGAAGAGAATCAGAAGATTTTAGACATACCCTCTGGTGCAACCACCAAAGACATTTCTAATATTCTCTTTGAAGAAGGTATTATTTCCAATGAAACATATTTCTGGGTTTATTCTCTTTTAATGGGAAATGAAGGAAATTACAAGTCTGGAAAACATATGATTGACTCATCTGTTACCTATGACTCAGGAGACTTTGATATTATAACTGCCCAAGGCTATGAAATGCTCATATACATATTAGCCCAAGACAGCATTCCCAATCCAACAGAACGTATCTTTTTTACAGAGGGATTAACCTTTGAGCAAACTGTTAATCTTTTTACAGAAAAAGGTATTGGTAGTAAAAAAGGATTTTATGATGCTGGAGATAAGTTTGATTTTGATTATGACTTTTTAGATCAAATTCCTGAAGATAGAAGAAGGACTAATAGATTAGAGGGCTATCTCTTTCCTGACACCTATATTTTCGATGTAACTGTAGATGAAAGTGAAAATATTGAAAAGATGCTTCATAACTTTGATAATAAGTTTAATGAGACATACAGGGAAAAGGCTGAGCTTATGGGCTATACCATAGATGAAATAGTAATTATTGCTTCTTTGTTAGAAAAAGAAGCTGCTACCATGAGCGAAAGGGCAATGATTGCAGGTGTTATATATAATCGTTTGAATTCTACAGACTCTTCTATGAATTATCTGCAAATAGATGCTACCATTCAATATCTATACATTAATGAAACAGGTCATGTTAAAGAATTTTTAACCTATGAAGATCAAAGAATCTTGAACAGTTACAACACCTATGTTTATTCAGGTTTACCACCTGGACCAATATGCAATCCATCTTTAAGCAGTATTGCAGCAGCTCTATACCCAGAAAGCCACAACTACTACTATTATGTAGCTAAAAATGATGGAACTGATGCCCATGCTTATGCAAGAACCTTAGCAGAACACAATTACAATGTAAGTATTTACATGAAATAAAATGGACAATGAATTCACTCTAGTAGAAAAAGAAGTAGAAGATTATATTCGTAGCTTACTTAATCCTCTTAAGGATGACTTGTTTTCTTTATACAAAAAAGCAAAAGATAAGCATGTACCAGTGGCAAAATTGGAAGTGCTTAGTGCTCTAGGTGTATTATTTACCATTAAAAGACCTAAAAAAGTCCTAGAATTGGGAAGTGCTGTGGGTATTTCCTCTATTTTTCTTTCTGATTATTTAGCAGATGATGGCTTTATAGATACGGTAGAAAATGATCCTAAGGTATTTGAAGTGCTAAAAGAGAATATAGGGTCTTTTGGCCTTGAAAAGGTGATAAACCCCATATTTGCTGATGCCAAGGATTATCTTTTAAACATTGAACAAAAGTATGATATTATATTTATCGATGCGGCAAAGGGTCAATATGAGAATTATTTTCATTTGAGTCGCAGACTTTTAGAAGACAAAGGAATTATTATAGCTGATAACGTTTTATACAAGGGAAGTGTGGCAAAAGGCCAAGATATACCTTTTAAAAAGAAGACATTGATACGAAACTTACGCTCCTTTTTAGAAACAATTACAAAAGATCCAGACTTTGAAACCACAGTGTTACCCATATCAGATGGTTTATCAGTATCGGTAAAAAAATGAAAAAACCAGAATTACTAGCCCCAGCAGGAAACATGGAAAAGATGAGGATGGCATACAACTATGGTGCAGATGCTGTCTATTTAGGGCTGGACAAGTTTAACCTTAGAGAAAAGGCTGATAATTTTACCTATGAAAGATTAGAAAAAGCCTTAAAATATGCCAAATCTTTAAACAAAAAGCTTTATGTTACCTTAAATATCCTACCTAAGAACAAAGACCTTAATGAAATAGGAAAGGTGCTAGATGAGTTAAATAATATAAAGCCGGATGCAGTCATAATTGCGGATATTGGCTTAATTGGCATGGCTAAAAAGCATGCCAGTAATATAGATATTCATGTAAGCACTCAAGCAAATATTATGAATGTGGAAAGTGCCAAGACCTTTTGTCAAATGGGGGCAAAAAGATTAATACTTGCCAGAGAACTATCATTAAAGGAAGTTGCTGAGATTAAAGAAGCTGTAGGAAATGAACATGAAATAGAGGTTTTTGTACATGGGTCCATGTGTGTTTCATACTCAGGAAGGTGCCTTTTAAGCTCCTATATGGCCTCAAGAGATGCAAACTATGGAGACTGTGCCCAGCCTTGTCGTTGGAGATATGCTCTCGTGGAAGAAAAAAGACCTGGTAAATATTACCCTATATATGAAGATGAAAAGGGAACATATATCCTAAACTCTAAAGACTTGAAGATGATTGATTATATGGAAGACTTATACAATAGCAAGATTGATAGCTTTAAAATTGAAGGTAGAATGAAAAGCGTCTTTTATGTAGCCAGCGTTACAAAGGCCTATAGAGATGCTATTGATGACTATTACCAATCTCCAAGCTTGTATAAAGATAAATTAGACTATTACAATGAGCTTGTAAGTATGGCAAGCCACAGACAATATACCTCTGCCTATGGAATTGAAGATGACTTAGATATGACAGAAAAAACACAAAATGCCATGCACTATGGCACCTCTTCTTATACAAGAGACTACCTGTATGCAGGTCTTGTTTTAGATTATGACCATGATTCGGGTTTAGCCTTTATTCATGAAGCTAACCCAGTCTTCTTAGGTGATGATATAATCTTAATGTCTCCTAAAAAGGGAAAATATATACAAAAGGTTACTTTTTTAGCTGATGAAGAAATGACTCCTATTGAACAAGCCCATCATCCAGCTATGAAATACTATATGAAAACCGACTATCCTCTAGAAAAGGATACCATATTGATTAAAGAGGTGGCTAAATGACAAAAACCCTAGGATTTATTGGCGCAGGCAATATGGGTAGAGCTCTAATAAATGGCATAAAAAATGAAAAGCTTATTATACATATCTTAGATTCTGATAAGAAAAAGCTTTCAGAATTTAAAGATGAAAATCTTTATATTGCAGATAATTTAAAAGAGCTTCTAGAAAAATCAGATATTATCTTTTTATCTATAAAACCTCAAGGAATGGAAGGTTTGCTTAAAGATATTAGTGAATATGGGGATTTAATAAAGGATAAGGTTTTTGTTATCATAGCAGCTGGTCTAAAAAAAGAATTTTACAAAAGAATAATAAAAGATATAAAGATTATTAGAACCATGCCTAATATGCCCTTGAGTATAGGTTTAGGTGTAACAACTGTACTTTTAGATAGGGAAGACTTTGCAGATGAGTATGATTTTGTAATTGATTTATTGAAGAATATGGGTCTAGTGCAAGAAGTGGAGGATGAAAGTCTATTTGATGTTCTAACAGCTGTAGCTGGTTCTGGACCTGCTTTTGTATTTTCTTTTATAAGGGCTTTGGAAGACTCTCTTGTTAAAGAAGGTATAGATAAAGAAGATGCTAGACAAGTGGCATCTATGACCCTTATAGGCTCTGCTTCATATGCTAAGGAAAATCCAATGGACCTTTCTTTACTTATAGATTCAATTTGTTCTCCACAAGGTACAAGCATTGAGGGAGTTAAGGTTTTAGAAGCAAATAACTTTGAAGATATAATTAAAAAAGCAGTCAAGGCTTCTAAAGATAGGTCTAGAGAAATGAGTTTAGATTTTCTTGGTGAAAAACCAGAATGCTCTGATGTGGATATATATACTGATGGAGCCTGTCGTTTTAATCCAGGACCTGGAGGCTATGCAGCTATTTTAATGGCTTGCGGAAAAGAAAAGGAAATTACAGGTTTTAAACAACATACTACAAACAATGAAATGGAATTAAAGGCTGCTCTAGAGGGCTTAAAAGCCTTAAAAAGACCAAGTAAAGTCACCCTTTATTCTGACTCAGCTTATTTAGTAAATGGCTTTAATTTAGGTTGGGTTAGCTCCTGGAGCAAAAATGGATGGACTAGACCTAAAAATGAACCTATAAAAAACTTAGAATTGTGGCAAGAACTATTTGAAATGAACAAGGTTCACAGTATTACTTGGGTTAAGGTAAAGGGTCATGCAGACAATGAATATAATAATAGGTGCGATCGTTTGGCTAACCAGGCAATCTTGGAAAATACTTAATGGCAAAAAAATATTTACAAATTAATAATTCACCTGAAAGTGATTTTTTACTAGGTCTCTTTGAGTCCATTTTTTTGAAAAGTAGAAAAGGAAAAAACAAGCTTAATAAATCAAAGTTTGCTAAATTAGCCTCTTCTTTAAATTATGCTTTTAAGCAAAATATTACAGAAAAATCTGCTGAAGAATACTTAAAGAGAAACAAACACATATTATATACAGCCCAACCCTATTGGGATATTTTGAAGCTACCTTCTCATCAATTAGAAACAATTTTTAGGAAGATGGCGTCATGTGAACTATATATTTACGAAAGATACAAGACTGGAAATCGGTTTTATCCAGATGTCTTTGAAATATTTGAAGATAAGAGAAACATTAATAAATTAAAGTTTAATAATGTCCTAACCATTTATGTAAATGGATATTTAAGAAAACAAACCAGAGAACAAATATTAGAGCTTATTCCTAAAAATCCTAAGGATGAATTTCCTGAGGTTAGAAATATAAAAAGACACTTTATTCTCCACATAGGACTAACCAATACAGGTAAAACCTATAATGCTCTTTTAGCCCTAAAAAAATCAAAAAGTGGGGCTTATCTATCACCTTTAAGACTATTAGCCTTGGAAGTGCAAGAAAGACTTAATGAAGATGGTATACCATGCTCTTTGCTAACCGGAGAAGAAGAAGATATTTTAAAAAATGCCATGCACATATCTTCTACAGTTGAAAAGGCTGATTACAGAAATGACTATGATTGTGTAGTTATTGATGAGTGTCAATTAATTCAAGACCAATCTAGAGGTTCTTGGTGGACAAAAGCCATATTAGGTATGAAGTCAAAAGAAATCCATCTTTGTGCTGCTCCTGAGGCTGTAGAGATCCTTTTGAAGATAATAAAAGACTGTGATGATAGTTTTGAGGTGCGAGAATACAAAAGAGATACAGAATTAGTCTTTTCCAAAACACCCTTTACCTTTAGAAAAATTGATAAAGGAGATGCCCTAGTAGTCTTTTCTAGAAAAAGTGTTTTAAACGTAGCCCAAGAATTAAATGCAAGGGGAATAAAAACCTCAATTATCTACGGAGCCCTCCCATATAAAACTAGAAAAGAACAATTAAAACTATTTACTCAGGGAAAAACTGATGTGGTAGTGGCTACAGATGCTATTGGAATGGGATTAAATCTTCCAATAAAAAGGATAGTATTTTTAGAATCTGAAAAGTTTGATGGTACAGAAACTAGACCCTTATTACCCTGGGAGGTAAAACAGATTGCTGGTAGAGCTGGAAGAAAGGGAATTTATGACAAGGGCTTTGTAAGTATTGCTTTTAAAGAACCTAACTTTGAGGAAAAGTTAAGACTTGCAAATGAACCTTTAAAATATGCTTACCTTGGATTTTCAGATGTGTTATTGGATATTGATTGTGATTTAATAGAGACTTTAAAAATTTGGAAATCTATTGCTACAGGTGGCTTTTATGTAAAGCAAGACATAGATAGGACCTTAAACCTTTGTGAAAAGCTTATGAGGATATATGATGGTTTTGATAAAAAAGAACTTCTCAAACTAGCATCAATTCCTTTTGATGAGGATAATAAAACAGTATCAGCCCTATTTAATGAATATGTTCTTTTGTATTCTTATTCTCAAAGTATTTTTAAGCCTGAATTAGAATATGAATCTTTGTATGACCTAGAAGATTACTATAAATGCTTGGATTTGTATTACTCTTTTTCAAAGAATATGGGTTATGAACCTGACCTTTTATGGCTAAAAGAAATGAAGGCTGAAATAGCTGAAAAAATAAACAAGTTACTCTTAGACCAAGGTCTAGCTAAAAAAAGAAGATGTACCATGTGTAATAGGACCTTACAGAAAAACTATCATATGGATATATGTCGTAATTGTTTGAATGACCTTAAATACCTTGATTTTGAAGAGGCTTGATTCTAGAATAGAATAAGCTAATAAAATATCACTTTTATAAAAAATAGGAGGATTATATGAAAAAAGCACTTGTGATGTGGGGTGGATGGAATGGCCATGAGCCTGAAAAAGTAGGTATCATATTTGAAAACCTGTTAAAAAATGAGGGCTATGATGTGCTAAGAACCGACTCCATGGATATACTTTTTGATTTAGAAAAGCTTAAAACCTTTGATTTATTTGTTCCTGTTTGGACTATGGGAGAGATTAAAAAAGAGCAAGAAGAAAATGTCTCTATAGCTCTAGGAGAATTTGGAGTTGGAATGGCAGGCTGCCATGGTGGTATGTGTGATTCTTACAGACAAAGCACCAAGTGGCAATTTATCACAGGTTCCCAGTGGGTAGAACATCCTGGTAATGATGGCACTGAATATATAGTAAATATTAATAAGTCATCAGATTCTGAAATCATAAAAGGAATGAATGACTTTAAGGTAGTTTCAGAGCAATACTATATCCATGTTGACCCAGTGGTAAATGTTTTAGCTACAACAAGATTTCCAGTCTTTCCAGGCTTTCATGATACAAATGGTGCGGTAGATGTTCCTGTTGTATATACAAAAAGATGGGGAAAAGCCAGAGTTTTCTATAACTCTCTAGGTCATCTTGCAAATGTTTTTGATATTCCAGAAGCTCTTGAACTTATGAGAAGAGGCTTTTTGTGGGCTAGTAGATAAGAAAAGAAACAAAGAAAATTGTAGAATAGAATATATTGAGGTGTAGAATGGGAAAAATAAATGTCGGTTTTGTAGGTTGTGGAAATATATCAGGTATTTATTTTAAAAATCTGATTCAAGTATTTAATAATCAAGTAAAGGTATTTGCTTGTGGAGACTTATTTAAAGAAAAGCAAGATAAGGCTATAGAAGAATATGGTATTGAAAATATAATGACTTTTGAAGAAATGCTAAAAAGTGATGATATTCATATGATTTTAAATATCACTCAACCGGCTTTTCACTATGATATTACCAAAAGGGCTTTAGAAGCTGGTAAACATGTCTATTTAGAAAAGCCCTTAAGCTTGTCCTTTGAAGAAGGAAGAGAATTAGTAGAATTAAGTCAAAAGAAGGGTCTTTTACTAGGTGGAGCTCCAGATACCTTTATGGGTGCTGGTATTCAAACCTGTAAGAAACTTATTGATGATGGCTATATTGGTGATATAGTTGGAGCTACAGCCTTTATGATGAGTAAAGGTCATGAATCTTGGCATCCTGACCCAGAATTCTATTACAAACCTGGTGGCGGACCAATGTTTGACATGGGACCCTACTACATAACAGCTCTTTTAAACCTTATTGGTGAAGTGGAATGGGTGGTAGGTATGAACACTACTGGCTTTGAAAAAAGAACAATAACCAGTCAACCTAAATATATGCAAGTGATTGATGTAGAAACACCAACCCATATATCTGGTCTTCTAAAATTTAGCTCTGGAGCAACAGCTTCAATTATTACAACTTTTGATTGTAAAAAAAGCGATCTTCCCCTTATAGAGATATATGGTACAAAGGGAAGTATAAAGGTTCCTGACCCCAATACCTTTGGTGGACCTGTCTTTTTAGCAACATCAGACGGCAGTGGCTATAAGGAAGTTCCTTTAACCCATATATATGCAGAAAACTCTAGGGGTATTGGCTTAGCTGATTTGGTAAGCTGTTTAACCACAAAGGATAAGCCCAAAGCTGGGGCTCAACAAATCCTTCATGTTTTAGAAATAATGGATGCAATTTTTACTTCAGATGAGAAAAAGCAATACTATAAAATGACAACAAAGTATGAAAAACCAGCTCAAATGAGTAGAGATTTAGTTAAGGGGCAAGTATAAAAATGTGCTTGTTTTAACAAAAGTATTATGTTATAGTATTGGAGTTATGTTTGGAGGTTTATTATGAGTGAAGTATTAAAAGTTATTTTAGGAATCGTACATATATTAGTTTGTGTAATTGCCATAGTTATTGTTCTTATGCAATCAGGAAAAGAAGGTGGCTTGTCTGGAACCATTACTGGTGGGTCTGAAACCTTTATGGGTAAAGGCAAAAGTAAAGCAATGGATAAAATCCTATCCAAATACACAGTATATGTTGTAGTCTTTTTCGCTGTTACTTCAATATTTATGTATATAGTACTTAAGTAATAAAATTTGAAACTAAGTAATTATTAATAATTATTAAGTGATTTTAAGTGATTATTAAATAATTATATAGAAAAAAGTTAGTTTTATATGTTACAAGAAAAATGTTTTAATTTTTAATCTGAGAAGGATAAAATAAATAAAGAAACTGTCATTAGATATTAGTCTTCTGACAGTTTTTTCTTATTTATTTATTAATTTATTTATTTATTAATTTATTTATATGTTTATTAATTTGTTTATTTAAGTTTTTAGATTATAGATCTTCTTAATCTCTTTTCCAAATGGAATCAAGGTAAATATGATGGTTACAAATAGGACTAGGTTAAAGGCTGCTACAATGTAGGGTTCAAAGAAACGATCACCCAAAGCCCCAGACAAGAGTTGGCCTGTTATAGCACCTAACATGGTAAGCATTTGAAAGATTCCATTAAAACGGGCTCTAAGGGTATCTGGGAGGTAGGATTGGGTAGATGATATCCTTATGTTATAGGAGCTTACACTTAAAAACCCTATAAGGAAATTTAGGATAAGCATAAAGGTAATTGAGGTAAACAAGAATACTGCAGACATAAGAGTAATAGAAAAATATATGTATATAGCTATTTTAAACCTCTTTTCTTGAGGATATCTAAAGCGGTATTGTATAAGTCCACCTATTAGTCTTCCTCCTACAGCAAAGGCCATTACATATGTATAGAGCATTACACCTAAGTCAGGACTATTTTTAAAGTGGGGAAGAATTAAGGTCATAAAAGAAGAGTCCGCAAAAGACATAGCAACAAAAATGATAGTAATAGCTGCTAGGCCTTTTTCACTTTTTAAAAAGGATAAGCCCTTCTTAAAGTCTTGTAAATAGGTTTTAAATCCAAAATCTTTACTGGCATTTTTTTCTATGTGATCTTCCTTGGCCTTTATATTAGTTTCAAATATAGCAGCTATTAAAAAGGTTACTGCATTAAAAAGAAAAAGTGGAGCAATACTAAAGTTTTCATAAAAGTATGCTGCAACAGGTACCATAACTGCAGATAAGGGATAGAGTATAGAGGATATGGAGTAGGCTTTAGAATAGTTTTCTTTTTTTACTACATTAGGAAAGAAGCTATCAAAGGCTAAGATATATGTACTATCAATTGAGCCTATGATAAGGGCTAATACTACAATAAGAGCATAATTGAGTTTGCCAAATAAGAGTAATAGAAAAATTGTAGTATAAAGACCAGCTGATACAAAGTCTAGAATGTATATTAGTTTTTTTCTAGAAAATCTATCTAAAAGTGGTCCTGAAAAAAGAGGTAACAAAATCTTAGGTAGGGTGTATAAAACTAGGGTTAAAGAATAGAGAAAGGTTGAGTTTGTAAAGTCTAAAATTAATAAACCAAGAGCAAAACCTGAAACGGCATTGCCCAACATTGAAATAGCACTTCCTATGGTTAATATAGTAAAGTCACGTGTCCATAATTTTGATTCCACAAATAAACCTCTTGAAAAATATTCTACCACCCTTATTTTTTTATATCAATTAGAATTCATCTTTTTCAATTCATCTTTTTCAATTTACCTTTACTATTTTTTTATCTTTTTCAAGGCTTCTCTTTAGCCTTTGTTTTTTTATTGTCCCTTTATATCTTCCAATGATGATAAATAAGTAATACATGTTATAATTAAATCTAAGGAGAACTTATGAAAATATTAGGAATAGATCCTGGTTTTGCCAGTATGGGATATGGGGTAATTCAATACAGAAATAATAAAGTAGAAATCTTAGAATATGGGGTAATTAAAACAACACCAGACCAAGTTTTTGAAAAGAGGCTACTTTATAATTTTTTAGGTCTGGAAGAAGTATTAGAAAAATACCAACCTGACCATGCAGCAATGGAGCAAGTTTTTTATAACACCAACCAAAAGACGGTTATTAATGTTTGCCAGGCAAGGGGAGTGGCTGTTTTAGCTATAGCAAGACAAGATTTACCCTTTTATGAGTATACTCCTTTACAAATCAAACAAGCCATATGTGGATATGGAAGAGCTGATAAGAATCAGGTCCAACAAATGGTTAAGGTTATCGGTAACTTAAAGGATATACCCAAGCCAGATGATGCTGCAGATGCATTAGCGGTGGCCATTTGTCATGCTCATTCATATAAAATGAAAGGATAGGTTAAGAAATTTTATGTATGAATATATTAAAGGTAAGGTAGCCATAAAACATCATGACTCTGTAGTTATAGAAAATGGGGGAATTGGTTACAGGATTTTTACCAGTTTAAACACCTTATCTCAATTAATTCTAGACCAAGAAGCTCAACTTAATACCCACCTTCATGTTAGAGATGATGCAATGTTACTTTATGGTTTTGTTTGCAAAGAAGAACTTTATTTATTCCATATGCTAATAAGCATATCAGGAATTGGGCCTAAAGCAGCTCTATCTATTTTGTCAATTCATACCTTTCAAGATGTTGCAGCTGCAGTGGTTTCAGATGATGTAGCTTGTTTAACCAAGGCACCAGGAATAGGTAAAAAAACTGCTATGAGAATAATATTAGAACTAAAAGATAAACTTAAGGGTGTTGAACTTGAGCCTATAAAAACTCAAAGTATAGCAGATGATAGCAAATACAATGAGGCTGTTACTGCTTTAATGGTTTTAGGATATAGCACCAAAGATGCTGGTCAAGCCCTAGCAAAAACCTATGATGACAAAGACTCTTTACAAGATATAATTAAGAAGGCCCTAGCTGCTAAATTGTAAAAGAAAAGGAAATAAACATAACTACTATAATACGAGGACAAAAATGGAAGAAGAAAGATTTGTAACACCAACCTTTATAAATAATGACCAATACGAAGTTGGCTTGAGACCAAAGGTTTTTGAAGAGTATTTTGGTCAAGAGAAAATCAAAGACAATCTCAAGGTATTTATTACTGCTGCTAAACAAAGAAAAGAACCCATTGACCATGTCCTTTTAGCAGGACCTCCAGGCTTGGGAAAAACCACCTTAGCTGGAATTATAGCTTCTGAGATGGGAGTAAATATTAGGGTAACATCTGGGCCTGCCATTGAAAAGGCAGGGGATGTAGCTGCAATATTGACCAATATGGATGAAAATGAAATCTTGTTTATTGATGAAATACATAGATTAAATAGAACTGTAGAAGAAATATTGTATCCTGCTATGGAAGACTTTGCCTTAGACATAATCATAGGTAAAGGGCCTAGTGCAAAAACCATAAGACTGGATTTAAATAGATTTACCTTAATTGGAGCAACTACTAAAACAGGTATGCTTTCTTCTCCTTTAAGAGATAGATTTGGAGTTACTTGCAAACTAGAGATGTATAGTGTTGATGAGTTATCCCAAATAGTTGAAAGAAGTGCCAGAATATTGGGTATTAAGGTAAACCAATATGGGGCAACTGAAATTGCAAGAAGATCTCGTGGTACCCCAAGAATAGCTAATAGGTTATTAAGAAGAATTAGAGACTTTGCTCAAGTGGAAGGTCTAGATGTTATAACCAGTGAAATTGCTGATTTTGGCTTAGAAAAGCTAGAAATTGACAAGCTAGGCTTGGATACTACAGATAT
>Ga0265293_10000455_pt1 | contig 98886 bp, 97 predicted proteins | sample Munlanlewell138R_FD_192505 | JGI IMG/M metagenome (GOLD analysis project Ga0265293, IMG submission 192505) | Leachate microbial communities from a municipal landfill in Southern Ontario, Canada - Leachate well 138R | ecosystem: Engineered > Solid waste > Landfill > Unclassified | place: Canada... | reverse complement strand
ACAATGATCAATACCAACAGCCGGTTTATCAGCAGCAGCCCGGCTACGCCCCGCCCCCGCCGGCCCCGGCCAACACCATGGCCATTGCGGCTCTCGTTTGCGGCGTCCTGGGCATCATCGGCTCTTTCATTCCCGTCGTCATGTACTTCACGGCCGTCCTGGCTGTGCTGGGCATTGTCTTTGGCGCTCTGGGCATGAAAAAGGCCAAACAGACCGGATCAGGCAACGGCCTGGCCATCGCCGGACTCGTCCTGGGCATTATCGGTACGCTTTTCGCCCTGGTCGGAATCATCTGCTATGCCTCCGTGGCCTGCGCCCTGAGGAAAGGCCTCTCGGGCCTGGATCTGCTTGGGTAAGACCGGCAGCCTTTGATCAAGCGCGCCTTATGGGGCGCCCTGTCAACCAACCGGATAAAGCGCTGGACAGCTGTGATCTTTCATGGAAGTCCGGCGCTTTTGACTCTGTAAGCGCGGATTGAGACTCAAGAGACTTATGTTCCCCTATTTCTACCTCTTCGGAAAACTGATCAGTGTCTACGCCCTTCTGTCCCTGATAGGCGTCCTGGCCGCCGGCGCCTTCGCCTACCGGACTGCCAAAAAGACGGGCCGCGATCCAGTCTCCATGACCATCCTCCTTTTGGTTGCCGTATCGACGGGCTGGGCAGGCAGCCACCTGACTTATGCCCTGGTCGGCTACAAGGACCTGGTCAAAGTTTTTTCAAATCTGGACAAGATTCCGTCCTTTTCCGTCTTCCTCGAGTACATGCAATACCTCTTTGGAGGGGCCGTCTATTACGGAGGCCTGATCTTCGGCATCCTGGCAGGCCTCTGGTATGCCAAACGAAAGAAATTGGATCGCTCCGTATATGCGGATATAGGAGCCCCCGCCATCCCTCTTTTTCATGCCTTCGGCCGGATTGGCTGTTTCCTGGGCGGTTGCTGTTACGGCGTCGAATGCAAGATTGGCTTTATCTACACCCGGGCCGCCATCGAGGAAGCCAACGGAGTCCGCCGCTTCCCCATCCAGCTGGCTGAGGCCTTCCTCAATTTCGCCCTCTTCGCCTTCCTCTGGTACCTGCTCGCCAAGGGCCGTTTGAAAGGCAAGCTGCTCCCCCTCTATCTTTGCCTTTATGGGGTCATCCGCTTCATCCTGGAGTTCTGGAGAGGGGATGAGCACCGGGGATTCACCCTTGGTCTGTCCACCTCTCAGCTGATCAGTCTGGTGCTTTTCGCCTGCGGTTTATTCATGCTGACCCGCCCTTCCAAAGCGGCCGAAGACAGCCCGTAACACAGGGTTTGCTTGTTTTTTCCGTTTGACAAATACCCGTCCAAGCATGACAATACAATGTGGAGGCAGATGGGTTCTGGTGTGCCCCGCGGTCTTCAAAACCGTTGAGGGGGGTTAGGAGCCTCCCGGGTGAGTTCGATTCTCACATGCTTCCGCCATATGAATGGCGCCAGCCCTGCAGCCCTGACGCGGAGGGTTGGCGCCGGCCTTTTTCCGCTTTCCGATTGAATCGGCGGGGGCGGCTCCCCGGGCGGGGTTTTGGCAACACCACACAGGCCCGGATGAGGGCGCTCGTGAAAGGAGAAGCGGATCAAACCGCGAAACAGATGACCAGACGCACAGGGACGACTTCAAGAGGCATTCGCACACCCATCATCCGAAGCGGTGACAATCTTCCACAAATTATCGTTGACAGCGTTCTGCTTGCCGCAGAAGCAGAGGGCTTTGAACTCCATGACCGGGATGTCGTTGCGGTGACCGAATCGGTTGTCGCCAGGGCTGAAGATAATTACTCCAGCTGTGACGAGATCGCGGCCGACATAAACAAAAAATTCCCCGAACATGAGATCGGCCTGGTCTTCCCCATCTTAAGCCGCAATCGTTTCGCAGTTAATCTCCGCGGGATCGCCCGCAGTGCCAAACGGATCGTCCTCCAGCTCAGCTACCCCTCGGATGAGTTCGGCAACAGCCTCATGTCAATCGACAGCATGGATGAAGCGGGCATCAACCCTCTGACGGATTGCCTGACCGAGTCGCGCTACCGCCAGCTCTTCGGGATCAACCGCCACGCCTTCACCGGAGTCGACTACGTTGAGTTCTACCGTCAGGTAATCGAGAAGGAAGGCTGCCAGGCGGAGATCATCCTGGCCAATGATCCGGTCACCATCCTTGACTACACACCCTACGTCCTCAATTGTGATGTCCATTCGCGTGACAGGACCAAACGGCTCCTGAACCGAGCCGGTGCCAAACGCGTTCTGGGGCTGGACGATATCATGAATCAACCCGTTGGCGAAAGCGGCTTTCACGAGACCTACGGCCTCCTGGGCAGCAACAAGGCCAGCGAAGAGCGAGTCAAGCTCTTTCCCCGTGCCGGCAAAGCTTTTGTCGATGGGGTGTCCAACCTCTTCTTTGAGCGGACGGGCAAGCGGATTGAAGTCATGATTTACGGAGACGGAGCCTTTAAGGATCCGGTTGCCAAGATTTGGGAACTGGCCGATCCGGTTGTCTCCCCTGCCTTCACGGACGGTCTGGACGGCAAGCCCCGCGAGCTCAAACTCAAATACCTTACCGACAGCAAATTCTCGGACCTGAACGGAGGGGAACTGGAGCAGGCCATCCGTCTTGCCATCAAGGAAAAAGAAGAAGATAAAGACTTTGAAACCAACGCAGGCGGCACCACCCCCCGTCATTTGACGGACCTGCTGGGTTCCTTGGCGGACCTGACCTCCGGCAGCGGAGACAAGGGTACGCCGGTCGTATTAATCCAGGGGTATTTTGATAGCCTGGCCGACTGAGCAAGCCGGCTGGAGCTCACCTGAAAAGAGGGCCCTGTATGGACCAAATTGTTCTCATTCGAGGCGGCGGCGATCTGGCTTCCGCCGTCATCCATAAACTCTTCAGGAGCGGCTTCCGGGTCGTTGTCTGCGACCTCGAGAAGCCGGCCTGCGTCCGGCGGACCGTCTCCTTCTGCAATGCCATTTATGAGGGAGACTGGGAGATCGAGGGCGTTCGGTCCCGCTTTATTGAGGATCCGGCCGACATCCTGCCCACGCTTGATCGGGGGCTGATTCCGGTCCTCATCCAGCCCGACCGGGTGATCCGGGATCTGATCAAGCCCCAGATCTTCATTGACGCCACCCTGGCCAAGAGAACGCCCGACTACGATCTCTCCTGGGCACCACTGGTCATCGGCCTGGGCCCCGGTATTGAAGCGGGCAAGCATGCCCATGTGGTCATCGAGACCAAGCGGGGGCACTACCTGGGCCGCCTGATCCAGGAAGGTGAGGCTATCGCCAACACCGGCATCCCCGGCACCATCGCCGGCGTGGACAAGGATCGGGTCCTGCGTGCGCCTGCGGAGGGCAGGGCCATCCATCGCCGCGAAATCGGCGACCAGGTTGAAGCCGGTGAAGTGATCCTGACCGTGGATGACCAGGAGGTGCGGACGGTCATCCCGGGCATTGTCCGGGGCCTTATTGCCGACGGCTATCCGGTCAAAAAAGGGCAGAAGATCGGTGACATCGACCCCCGGGGCCAGTCAGATTGCGTGAAAACCATCAGCGACAAGGGCCGGACCATCGCCGGCGGTGTCCTGGAAGCCATCATCAGCCGCTTTCATGGAGGTGCTCCGGATGGGATGGACGGGAAAGGATAAGAAAGACCCGCCCGGCGGCCTGACCCTGGAAGCCTATGTGCGCTCGCTGGTCAGGGAATCCCATGCAGCCCATCCCTGGCCTTTTGTGGTCAGCGCGGTCGGAGGCGGGGGCAAAACCTCCCTCCTCATCCAGCTTTTTGACGCATCAATCCGCCCCATAAGCCTGCTGACAACCACAACCGCCCTGATCGTTCCCGGGGCTCCGGGCCCCATGGCCCCTTTCCTGACCCCAAAACAGAAAGAGAACCCGGATCTGACAAAATTGCTTCCTGAACCGGACGGCCGGTCCGGCCTTTGGCTGGGATCTGCCCTGCAGGAGATACCAGGCAAGTATCAGGGTATTGACCGGGACCTCCTGGACGGCTGGGTCAGGGACCGCCGCCGCCTCTCGGATTCGTCCTCCCTGATCCTTTGCGAGGCGGACGGCTCCAAGCGCAAAGCCCTCAAGGCACATGCCCCCCACGAACCGGTCATTCCCAGAACAACGGATTTGACCCTGATCGTTTTCGGCCTCTCGGCCCTGGGCCAGCCTCTGGATGAAAGCCTGGTCCATCGAAGCGGGATCTTCTCGGAAAAAGCCGGCCTTAAGCAGGGACAGCCTGTCCTTTTTGGTCACCTGCTCCGCCTTCTTAAAAGCGGTCATTTCTGGAAAGGTATTCCCCTTTCCAGCAAAGTCGCCCTGGTCTTTAATCAATGCGACCACCTGCGTCCGGAAGACCGGACCCCTGAACGTCTGGAGGCCCTGGCCAAAGAACTGCTGGCCATGGACCGGGTCGACGCTCTTTTCTTTCAGGGCCGGACCGACTCTGAATCAAGAACGTTCTATAGCTGCCGGCAGGAGGGGCGGACATCCCCCGTCATCTCAGCCCTGGTCCTGGCGGCCGGCCTTTCCAGCCGCATGGAGGGGGCAAACAAACTCCTCCTCAAACTGGGGGAGGAAACAGTTATCTCCCGGACCGTCCGGCAGCTTCTGGATCAGCCCATCAGTGATCTTGTCATTGTAACCGGCCATGACAGCGAAAAAATAAGGGAAAACCTGAAACCTTTGCTGGCAGGGAAGAAGGCCGGACGAATCCGGACCGCCCTTGTCACAAACGACCGCTACCGGGAGGGCCAGGGGACATCGGTTGCCTGCGGGGTCCAGGAGCTGGACCCGCAAAGCCGTGTCTGTTTCTTTGTCCCGGGCGATCAGCCCCTGATCTCCCCCCGCCTGATCCGCCATCTCCTGGAGGCCCATGAGGAGGGGCAGATCATGGTCCCTGTCCGCCAGGGTCACCGGTCCTCACCCGTACTCTTTGACCGGCTCTACTATCCGGAATTATCTCTGCTTACGGGTGACGCGGGCGGCCGTCAGATCCTGGGCCGCCACCAGGAAGCCATCATGGAGATCCCCGACCCCGACTGGCAGGGCGGCCTGGATCTGGATACACCCCAAGACTACATCAAAGCCAGGCAGCAGCTGGGGCTTTGACCCCTGTGAAAGGAGCGGAAGGATGAATCTCTTTCTCTGTTATCCCAAGTGAATGACCTGCCGAAAAGCAAGGAGGTTCCTTGATGAGCACAAAATCCCTTACACCTACCGGCCCATCCACGAGGAGAGGCCGACAAGCCAGGAGCTGAAAACCTGGATCACCCGCAGCGGCAAACCCGCCAGAAGCTTTTTCAATACCAGCGGAATCAAATACCGGCAGCTGGGTCTCAAGGACAAGCTGCCGCTCATGAGCGAGGATCAGATGATCGAAATTCTGGCCACCGACGGTTTTCTGGTTAAAAGGCCGCTCTTTGTTCTGGATGATCAGGTCCTGATCGGCTACAGGGAAGGCGACTACGACGGCCTTCTTTAAGCCGGGCCGGTCACCTGAATCTGGCAGACTCTCATGGCATCCAGGGCCACCTGGTGGCTTTGTGGTGTGACGCCCGCGCAGCAGTCCGAGTCGACGATAATAGGTACTTCCGGCAGGAAGGCCTTGATCAGCATGGCATTGGAGATGACACAGATGTCCGTGCAAAGGCCCACCAGAGTGATGGAGGAGATGGGGTCTTCCTCATTCATTTCCATCAGAAGGCCGGGCAGGTCGCGGGCGCCGAAGGTATCCTTCTCAATAATCCGCCCCTGACGGGCCTGGGCCACTTCCTGGACGATCTGCCAGCCCCGGCTGCCGCGGATGCAGTGCTCGACGGGGAGCATCCTGCCCTCCTGGGTCTCAAGATAATCGGGACCGTGCGTATCCTGGGTAAAGATGACGGGACCCTGATGGTTCTCCATCTTCCGGACCACATTGGCAACGATCGAGCGCGCCTCGAGGGTCCCCAGGGAGCCGTCCACGAAATCCTCCTGCATATCGACAACCAGTAAAATATCCTGCATGCCTGCCACCTCCTTGGTTTCACATTCTCTCACAAGGCCGCCAATAAAAAGAGCGCTCCGGGTACGAGCCCGGGGCGCCCTATTTGTGTTTTTCAGACGTTTTGCTTCAGTCTTCGACGATTTTGACAACCGTACCGGATCCGACCGTCTTGCCGCCTTCACGAATAGCGAACTTGAGTCCGGGTTCGATGGCGATGGGCGTGATCAGCTCAACACTGATTTCAACGTGGTCACCAGGCATACACATCTCAACGCCTTCAGGCAGATGGGCAACGCCGGTCACGTCGGTGGTGCGGAAGTAGAACTGGGGACGGTAGCCGTCAAAGAAGGGCTTGTGGCGTCCGCCTTCATCCTTGGTCAGGACATAGACCTGGCCGATGAACTTGGTCAGAGGCTTGATGGATCCGGGCGCCGCAACAACCTGGCCGCGACGGACTTCGTCACGGGAAACACCGCGGAGCAGAAGTCCGACGTTGTCGCCTGCTTCGGCGTGATCCAGCATCTTGCGGAACATCTCAATACCCGTAACAACGGTTTTTCTGGGCTCATCCGCAAGACCGACGATCTCAACCTGCTTGTTGACATCGATCTGACCGCGCTCGACACGGCCGGTGACAACAGTGCCGCGGCCTGTGATGGTCATGACGTCTTCGATCGGACAGGCGAAAGGCAGGTCGATCGGACGGGCAGGCGTCGGAATGAAGGTATCGACGGCTTCCATGAGATCAAGGATGGGCTTGTAGACCGGGTCATTGTGGTCGGTGCTGGTTGATTCCAGGGCTTCCAGGGCGGAACCGCGGATAATGGGTGTGTCATCGCCGGGGAAGTCATACTCGTTCAGGCGCTCACGGATTTCCATGTCCACCAGGTCCAGAATCTCTTCGTCATCCACCTGGTCGCACTTGTTCATGAAAACGACAATGGCAGGAACGCCGACCTGGCGGGCGAGCAGGATGTGCTCACGCGTCTGGGGCATGGGGCCGTCAACGGCTGATACGACCAGAATGGCACCGTCCATCTGCGCGGCACCGGTGATCATGTTCTTGATGTAGTCGGCGTGGCCCGGGCAGTCAACGTGGGCATAGTGGCGGTTTTTTGTTTCGTATTCGACGTGGGCGGCGTTGATTGTGATGCCGCGCGCTCTTTCTTCGGGTGCCTTGTCGATGGCGGCGTAGTCAGTGAAGCTGGCCAGGCCTTCGCTCGAAAGCACCTTGGTAATGGCGGCCGTCAGGGTCGTCTTACCATGGTCAACGTGACCGATCGTACCGACGTTAACGTGCGGTTTTGTTCTTTCAAATTTCTGTTTTCCCATTCAGATATCCTCCTGCTGGTCGATCGTTATTTGGATCTGATTATTTTTATTTTGCGTGTCCCATGATTTTCTCATAAAACACATATGAACGCAATCTATATTGCGTGAGAATGCTCATTTCAGGCATTCCCGGGCCTTAATAGGAGCGTGTCACCATGCTTGCCCGGATACTTTCCGGTACCTGTTCAAAATGACTGGGCTCCATGGTGAAATCACCCCTCCCCTGCGTCCGCGATCTTAAGGCGGTCGCATAACCGAACATCTCCGACAAGGAAACGAAGGCGGTCACCGCCTGTGCGTTGTGCGTGGCCTCCATCCCCTGGATCTGACCGCGCCTGGCGCTCAGATCTGCCAGGACATCGCCCAGGTAATCACTTGGAACGATGACGCTGACCCTCATAATGGGTTCCATCAAGATGGGGCTGGCCTTTTTCAAGGCATCCCGAAGAGCCATGGATCCGGCGATCCGGAAGGCGATTTCCGACGAATCGACGTCATGTGCTGAACCATCGATCAGTCGGGCCTTGAGGTCGACGACCGGGTAGCCGGCAACCAGGCCGCCGTTCATGGCTTCCCTGATGCCTTCTTCCACCGGCTTGATGAACTCCTTGGGGACGACCCCGCCAACTGTCTTGTCTTCGAAGAGGAAACCTTCTCCGGCTTCAAGCGGCTCGATCTCAATCACCACATGGCCGTACTGGCCGTGGCCGCCTGTCTGACGGACAAAGCGTCCCTCGCCCTTGGCCGGAGCGGTGATGGTCTCGCGGTAGGCAACCTGGGGCTGGCCCACATTGGCTTCCACCTTGAATTCGCGCAGGAGCCGGTCAACAATGATGGCCAGATGGAGTTCACCCATCCCGGAAACGATCATTTGCCCGGTCTCCTTGTCCACGCGTGTCTGGAAGGTTGGATCCTCCTCGGACAGCTTGGCCAAAGCGACTTCCATCTTCTCCTGGCTTGCCTTGGACTTGGGCTCAATGGCGACCGAGATCACCGGTTCGGGAAAGTCCATGCTCTCCAGAACGATGGGCGACTGTTCGGTCGTCAGTGTATCCCCCGTCGTTGTATTGCGAAGCCCGACCGCCGCGGCGATGTCGCCGGCGTAGACTTCACTGGCATCCGAACGGTGGTTGGCGTGCATCATGAGGATGCGGCCCATGCGCTCCCTTTTGTCCTTGGTTGCGTTTTTCACATAGGTGCCCGCTTTGAGGGTTCCGCTGTAAACGCGGAAAAAACACAGCTGGCCGACATAGGGGTCGGTCATGACCTTGAAGGCCAGGGCTGAGAAAGGTGCCTTGTCATCAGCCGGCCGGGACAGTTCTTCTCCGGTCCTGGGGTCAAACCCCACCACCGGCGGGATGTCCAGGGGCGAAGGAAGGTACTGGATCATGGCGTCCAGAAGCATCTGGACACCCTTGTTCTTATAGGATGAACCGCAAGTCACCGGCGTGATGGCCGTGGCAATGGTGGCCTTGCGCAGCGCCTCTTTCAGTTCCTGGACGGAGATCTCCTCATCGCCCAGAAACTTCTCCGCCAGGGCGTCGTCGGTTTCGCAGATGGCCTCAACCATCCGCCCCCGCCATTCCCTGGCTTCTTCCAGCTGTTCATTGGGGATTTCGGCCTCGGTAATGGTCTTACCCAGGTCGTCATCTTCGTAGAGTTCCGCTTTCATGGTCATCAAATCAATGATACCCAGGAAAGAATCTTCCTTGCCCACAGGCAGCTGGATGGGCACGGCGTTGGCACCCAGACGGTCTTTCATCATCTTGACGACATGGAAATAATCAGCCCCGATGATGTCCATCTTGTTGATGTAAGCGATCCGGGGAACCCCATAGTTGTCGGCTTGGCGCCAGACGGTTTCCGTCTGCGGTTCAACACCGCCTTTGGCGCACAAAACAGTGACCGCCCCGTCCAAAACACGGAGCGACCGTTCCACTTCAACGGTAAAATCGACATGGCCGGGCGTATCAATGATATTGATCCGGCACCCTTCCCATGTCGTCGTCGTCGCGGCCGATGTAATCGTAATGCCGCGGTCCTGTTCCTCGGGCATCCAATCCATGGTGGCGGCACCCTCATGGGTTTCACCAAGCCGGTGGATCCTTCCCGTGTAGTAAAGGATACGCTCCGTCGTCGTCGTCTTGCCGGCGTCGATATGGGCCATGATGCCGATATTTCTTGTATTCTCAAGCGAGAATTCGCGTGGCATCTTTTTGTTCTCCTGTTCCCTTCTTCTTGATCCGTTTTACCAGCGGTAGTGGGCAAAAGCGCGGTTGGCTTCCGCCATGCGGTGGATCTCTTCCTTTTTCCTGTGTGCGTTACCGGCCTGCTTGGATGCGTCAAGCAGCTCATTGGCCAGACGTTCTTTCATGGTGCGTTCGCTTCTTGAGCGGGCTGCCTGAACAATCCAGCGCAGAGCCAGCGTCTGGCGCCTGTCCGGTCTGACCTCAATGGGGACCTGATAGTTGGATCCGCCGACGCGGCGAGCCTTGACTTCCAGCACAGGCATGACGTTTTCCATGGCCTTGTTGAATACTTCAAGCGGCGGCTGACCCGCGCGCTCCTCCATCAAATCAAAGGCGCTGTAAACGATGCCCTGGGCCAGGTCTTTCTTGCCGTCCAGCATGACGTTGTTAATCAGTTTGGCTACCCTCACGTCATGATAGACGGGATCGGGCAGTACTTCTCTCTTGGGAATATGGCCTTTCCTTGGCAATGGTCTTCCCTCCTTTCATGATTATGCGGGTTCGTTTCTGGGAACCCGAAACCATAAGGTACTCACGATATGGACACGTGTCATGCACAGGAAACCGGCCCGATAAAGAGGCGTGTCTCGTCTGCATGTGTTTATCCAACCGCTGGCCTTTACTTGGTCTTTGCGACCCTCGGGCGCTTGGCACCGTACTTGGAACGGCTTTGTTTACGATCCGACACTCCGGCTGTATCAAGTGTCCCGCGTATCACGTGATAGCGGACACCAGGCAGATCCTTGACACGGCCGCCGCGAATCAGAACCACGCTGTGTTCCTGCAGGTTATGGCCGATGCCAGGGATGTAGGCATAAACCTCGTGCTGGTTCGTAAGACGGACACGGGCGACCTTGCGGAGAGCCGAATTCGGCTTTTTGGGCGTTGTCGTTTTAACAACCGTACACACACCGCGCTTCTGCGGTGACGCATAGTAGGACGCGCGCCTTTTCAAGGTATTCAGTCCCGAAGCCAATGCCGGAACCTTGGTTTTATCCTGCTTTGACTTCCGTCCCTTATTAACCAACTGGTTGAACGTAGGCATCAACACACCTCCTTCCATAAAGATTTGCTCAAAAAGTTGCCCGCTATGCGGGCGACTGAGTACAAATGATATCAGGAAGACCTGGCTTTGTAAAGCACACCTGTACGGCGACCGGCTAAGATGACCTGCCGTGAAGCATATTGAAATAGGGTGATATATTGAAGGAAACCCACACATGGAAGAAACACAGGAATTAGTCATCTACAATCTAAATAACAGCTCTCTGATGCTGCTTGGCAATTGGTAGAAAATACAAGATAATTGTATGTTGCTGTTATGATATGAACAGAATCGCAGTCCATCTTGTTAGACCCGAACTGGAACAAGATTGCCGGTGAACACGTTGTCCGCTGGGAAAAACCGGAAAGGAGGTAGTCTTAATGAAGCCACTTGAGGTGCAACTGAGGGAAAGCTTCATAAAGCTTTATAAGGATGATGTGGGGAAGGGACCCGTCCAGACTAACGTAGGTGTGACCAAAAACTACATCGTCGTCGAGTTCAATGGAATTTTCACACCCCTGGAGACGAGCCTGCTTCATACGAGTGATGGAATCGAACTGATAGGTAAACTTCGAAAGATTATCAAAGCACGATGCCAAGAGCATCACGCTGCTGAAGTTGAGCGACTCCTAGGCTGCAAGGTCATTGATTTTCTCAGCAAGCTTTCGATCGAGAAAGATACGCTTTATTTTTTGTTTATTCTTGATAAAATGATCGAAAGATGATACTCTTATCGACAGGGGAGAGCCTTTCCCAACCTTAATTTTGGTTGAATTTTTACACAAATAGAATTTCAACTAAAACCGATTTTGTGTCGGCAGGTGTGATAAATAGTTATAGTTATCATATTGGTCGGTACATACAATTGTTGCGGCAATTGGTGTACCGGCCTTTTTATTTTCGGAAAAGGAGAGCACTGAGATGCTAGATAAAATGAACCCCCTTGGAAGAGAACGTCAAATGCTCGTCATAACATTGCACATCAACGGTCAACTCCATGAATGTTCAATTCGTCCCGAGCTGACGTTACTTGAACTACTGAGAAGAGAAATAGGATTTTTGGGCACTAAAAATGCTTGTAATAGCAGTCATTGTGGTGCGTGCACTGTCCTTCTGAATGGACGAGCCGTTTATGCGTGTACCACACTGGCTGCACAAGTGGATCAAAAGAGCGTCATAACGATTGAAGGTATCTCTTGTGATCAAGATCTCCATCCATTACAAAAATCTTTCGCCAAACTCGGGGGAGTTCAGTGTGGCTTCTGCACCCCAGGTATGATCATGGCGGCCAAGGATCTTCTTGACAACAATCCCGATCCAACTGAATTTGAAATTAAGGAAGCAATCTCAGGAAATCTTTGCCGCTGCACTGGCTACACCAAGATCGTTGAAGCGGTAGCAGATGCGGCAGAAGAGATGCGAGTGAAGAAATCCCTTGAAAAGGAAGGAGTATAAGATGGCGCTGAGAGTGGTAGGGGATTCCTATCCCCGACTTGAAGCTGTAAGAAAAATAAACGGGACGGCGAAATACACTGATGACTATACCTTGCCCAATATGGTTTATGCGATGGTGAAAAGAAGTCCTTATTCGCACGCCAAAGTAATTAGCATCGACAAGACCGAATCCGAGAAGGTTCCAGGAGTGCTGAAAATTTTATTGCCACAAGATGTTCCCCAAAGGCTATATAATAGTGCCGTCATAACTCAATCGCCGGTATTTATAGAAGATCAAACCATCCTGACTGACCACCCTCTATTCATGGGAGACAGAATCGCTGCCGTTGCGGCGACGAGCGAAATCGCCTGTCAGGAGGCGCTTGACAAACTTGTTATAGAGTATGAAATTTTAAAACCGGTATTCGACGTGCTTGAAGCAATGAAAGAAGATGCTGACTTGCTCCATCCTGATTTATTCGATTCCAATGTTTTCTACAAAAAAGAGCTAAAGAGAGGTGACATCGATCAAGGTTTTGCAGAGTCTGATTACATTTTTGAAGATGAATTTTCCGTCCCCACCGTTCAAAATATTTCACTGGAACCAAACGGCTGCATCTGTAATTATTCCGATGGTGGCAAGCTTACAATTATCAGCACCTCGCAAAGCCCTTTCAAAGACAAGCGTCTCCTGGCAAGGCTTCTGGAAATGAGAGAAAACGACATCCGCGTTATCAAGCCGATTATGGGTGGAGGCTTCGGAGAAAGACAACAGATACATAACCAACCTGTTGCTGCCATTTTTTCGAAGGAACTCGGAAGGCCAGTCAAGATTATCAACTCCCGAGAAGAGCAGATGTACGGATCTACAGTGCGGCATAGCGCAAAAATGAAACTTAAAATCGGAGTCTCAAGGGAAGGCTATTTGAAAGCCATGCTTGTTGACAACTATCTGAACAGTGGCGCTTACGCAAACGTAGCAGGAATTGTTGTCAATATCAGCCTCGCTTTCACCAATTACAAGATCCCACATTTTCTTGGCAGAGGCTATGCAATTTACACAAACCACGTCCCAGGCGGTGCCATGAGGGGATTTGGTAATCCCCAAGCAACCTTTGCACGGGAAGTAATGTTCGAGAAAATCGCCAAAGCCTTACAGCTTGACCCCGTTGATTTTCGGCGGAAGAATCATGTTAACTCCGGTGATAAAATCCCTGGCTCTGAAAAGACAGTATTCAGTTGCGCCATGGAAGAATGCATCGTCGAAGCAGAACAAATTCGGAAGAATATTGACCTAGGAGCAAATCAAAAAAAGCCTGAAAGCAACCATATTAAAGAGGCCTGGGGCGTAGCATTTGGATGCCATCCCAGTGGGGCTGGAACAATTGCGGATGCGAGCGGTTGCCTGATTATGATTAATTCAGACGGCACAGTCAGCTTGTTGACAGGTTCAGCCGATATCGGTCAGGGTAGCGAAACAATCTTAAGTCAAATCGCTGCTGAAGGACTTGGGATTGATCTGAATGATATCACCATCATCGCAGCTGATACAGAGATCACACCTTATGAGACAGGAACCGTCGCAAGCAGCCAAGCCTACCGAGCTGGCAACGCCGTTACTCAGGCTGTAGAAGACTGCATTCATAAAACAAAAGAGCGACTAGCTCGGCTATACAGTGTTGACGGGAAAGAGATTGGTTTCGCAAAGGGGCGATTCACCCTGAATAGTGGACGTAAGAATTTCGACATGGACTTGAAAGAAGTTATGGAGATGCTGACTCTCAAGACGGGTTATGAGATCATCACAGGGTCTTCAAACTACAAACCTGCCGATGATCCTCTGTCATTTGTAGTATGTTGGGCAAAAGTTGCTGTTGATGAACGAGCCAAGAGCGTTCAGGTTAAGCACATTATTCAGGCCGTGGATGTAGGACAACCAATTAATCCTGATGTCGTCGAAGGCCAGATTCACGGTGGTATCAGTATGGGATTAGGTTATGCCCTGACGGAGGAGATTGAGATTGACAGGATAACCAAGAAAGTTCTTTCTTCAGATCTGCTTCACTACAACACCCCCCTTGCTCTCGATATGCCCGCTATTCACACGCACATTGTCACAAGCTATGAGTCGACGGGCCCTTTCGGTGCGAAGAGTGTTGGTGAACTCCCGACCCCTCCGGTAGCTCCCGCCATTGTCAACGCCATCTATAACGCAACCGGGACCTATATGACCGCTATCCCTATCACGCATACCTATTATCCCAAGGGATCAAATAGTTAATCTTTAGCGCGATAAGGTAAGTAGAAAGGACATAAGAGATGAGAACGGACGGTTTTAACTTTTTCGCTCCTGATACTTTGAAGGAAGCCTTTCAGAAAAAGAATCAAGTTGTGAATTCCAGTTATCTAGCCGGGGGAACCGATTTCATTCCTCTGCTCAAATATAATCTAAAAGCACCGGTAGCTATCATAAGTCTGGCGAATCTGGATGAACTGAAAAGAATCGATCCGATAGAAAAAGGTATCCGCATAGGATCCATGGTCACATTACGAGAAATCGCTGACAGTGCCCTGGTGGCAACAAGGTTTCCATCTCTGGTAAAAGCTGCCCGAAGAGTAGCGACCCCACAGATAAGGAATAGCGCGACAATTGGCGGAAATATCCTGCAGGATCGAAGATGTATCTATTTCAATCAGTCGTCGCAATGGCGCGAAAATCTTGCCCCATGCTTCAAAATCGGTGGAGATGTTTGCCATCAGGCTCCACGATCCCCTGTTTGTAAAGCACTCTACTATTCCGATATAGCTCCGGTCCTGATCAGCCTTGATGCAACCGCAATTATCTTCGACGGTATCAGAAGAGAAATCCCCATCGATGATCTGATCGCATCACATATCGAAATCAATGGCCTGATCCAAAGCCAAGATTTCATCATTGAGGGTTTCTTCATTCCTGAATGTAAGCCCGGGGCATTGGCTGAGTTCCAAAAACAAAGCTTAAGAGATTCACTTAACTTTCCCATTATCAACATGGCCTTTAAATTCACACCTGACTCTGTTCAACCGGGACTGCGAATTATTGTTGGGGCTGTCGCTCCAGAACCGATTGAACTTACAGAAACTCAATCAAAAATACTTACAACGCTTAACTCATTATCAAAAGAACGTGATGATATTGAGAAACAAGCGCTCGCAGAACTGACCCAAAAAAGTGCCTTAGTCAGAGAAGCTGGCCTGTCTATAAAGACAAAGCGGAACAGTTTCAGCAACATTCTCGATCTTATTGACAAAATCACGGCTATCTTTGACTAGGCATGAACGCTGCATTATAATTAGTACAGAAACTTGAAATATTAACTGGTTGGGTTGCACCTTTCGAGAGGTCAACCGAACAATAATCACATATGGAAGGTACGATGGAGACAGTCAAAGTTGCCGTCGTGCTGGCCAGTGCGGGTATCAGCTTGTTTGAAACGTGCACTGGTTTTTTTTTCAGGTTTGAAGGCGAGTAAGTGTATTTATTGCCGACTCGCTAAGATTCCGTCAAATTGACGATCGACAAATTTAAACAGAAACATGGAGGCAGTCAGAGATGAAAAATAGGTACCAACTGGCGACAGTTACATATCGCGGATTCACTTTCCCCGTAATCGAAGTAGATGGGAAATTAATATCGATCAGTCATGGCTACAATCACTATAAAGAGGTTGTGGGCAAGCAAGATCTATTCATGAAAAACTACAACTACACTATGCTCGACATATTAGAGAAATGGTCTCTTTTTGAAGATATTTGCGATGAATTAAGCGCTTTCTATAGGCCTGATATCGGTAAAGATTTTGATTTCTTCTTCGATGTTGATGAAGTTAAGTTCGAACCGCCCATCCTCTATCCCGACAAAATTCTCAATGCCGGTTCGAACTATCACGATCACGCATTGGAAATGGGCGCTGCCAAACCAGAAAAAGAAGGCCATGAACCTTACTTCTTTTATAAAGGTAGGACACATACGATCATTGGTCACAAGGATGTAATCCGGCTAACTCCTCGCGCCAAATACATTGACTGGGAAGCCGAACTGGCTATTGTGATCGGAAAAACAGCTAAAAATGTCAGCGCCTCAGACGCACTGGAATACGTAGCCGGATATACCTGCTACAACGATATTTCCGGTAGAGATCGCATGATAAGGAAGAATGAGACTTTTGATTATGACTGGTTCTCAAATAAAGGGAATGACACCTTTGGTCCACTAGGACCCTACATCGTCCCCTCGAAATTTATTTCCGATCCCAACAACCTGCCTGTCAAATTGTACCTTAATGGCGAACTCATGCAAGACACAAATACGAATTTGATGGTTTGGGATATCGCCGAGCTGATTGAAACTGCTTCTTCCGTCACAACTCTTTCACCTGGAGATATCATCGCTACTGGTACGGGAGCTGGAGTAGGAATGGGCAAAGGCATCAAAGTCAAACACGGAGAAATTTGGAAGGTATTCGAACATATGTATGCCGGAAAGAGCATCATGCTCAAGGATGGTGATACGGTTGTTGTCGATATCGATGAAGTCGGTCAATTAGAAAACAAAGTGGAAGGATATTAAGCCAATCCCAGGCCTGATCTGTCTGTTTAGGACAAGTGCGAACAGATGTATAACAAGTAAGGCTACTAAATGAAATTATCTCAGACAGCAGGAGGGAAATTGTGTCACTTGTATTTAAGCTAGCAACAGTCGACCACCGAGGATTTGTATTCCCCGTTATCGAGATCAACAGTTCTCTTTATGATATTAACCGTGGGTATGAATACTACAAGATGAGAACGGGCAAGCGTGATTTATTCAAGGCTAAACATAACTACACTATGCTCGATATTTTGGAAGAATGGGAGTTGTTTAATAATCTTCTGGGAGAGATGGCAGGATTCTACAATGACAACCCAAGCCGTACCGAATCTTTTGTTTACGAAGAGGACGATATCGCATTCAAGCCTCCTGTTCTATACCCAGACAAGATCCTGAATGCTGGTTCTAATTACTATGATCATGCTTTAGAAATGGGCGCAGCCAAACCGAAAAAAGATGGTCATGAACCTTATTTTTTCTACAAAGGCCGCACGCACACCATCATTGGCCATGGTGACCCCATCAGGCTAACACCCCGCTCTAATTTTGTGGATTGGGAAGCTGAAATGGCAATTGTTATCGGGAAATCTGCAAAAGATGTTCCGGCTGAAAAAGCTCTTGATTATGTAGCCGGTTACACCTGCTACAACGATATCTCGGCTAGAGATCGCATGATACGGCACGATGAAACTTTTGATTTTGATTGGTTTTCCAATAAAGGCAATGATACCTTCGGGCCTTTGGGGCCTTATATAACCCCTGCACAGTTTATTCCTGATATTGACAACCTATCAATCAGACTCTACCTAAACGGCGAGATCATGCAAAATACGAATACCAATCTGATGGTGTGGAGTGTTGCCGAATTGATCGCAACGGCATCATCAGTCACGACTCTGTCACCTGGCGATGTCATCGCCACTGGAACGGGCGCTGGCGTGGGAATGGCCAAAGGAGCCAACGTCGGCTATAGCGCTACTGACAAACTCTTTGACCACATGTACGCGGGAAAAAGTATCTTGTTGAAAGCTGAGGATGTTTTAGAAGTTGAGATAGAAAGATTGGGCCGCCTAATCAATATAGTGAAAGGCTACCAATAAACAGCCGGAGGTGACATTAGCACTTAAGCAAAAGGAGGCAAAAAATGTCAGAGGTGCAATTGAACACAAAGAAAAGAGGGAGTAGTTTTCAGCTTTGGCTGAGGGCTCTCGGAAGTAGCGCCTTAGTAGCAGGGGTTCAGATCGGGCCCGGCACGATGTCTTCGACATTGTTCGCCGGCTCCGGATTCGGGCTCAATCTGCTTTGGCTTGTGGCCCTGTCAGGAGTTTGGCTTGCCGCTCTTACGATGATGGCAGGCACGGTAACAGTAGTCACTGGAAAAACGACTCTTCAAGCTCTCGACAGGCACGTGTTTAAGGGATGGGGAAAAGTTAATGGGTGGGTGCAAGTTGTATGCAATATCGGGGCGGTAATTGGTGTATCCGTCGGGATGGCAGATGCATTTAAGGTCTTCTTCCCTAATCTTTCAACTTTCCTCTCTACTCTGATTCTGCTGGTTATCAGTTTGTTTTTCATGGTTCTTCGAGGGAAGTATAGCTTTATCAAGTCTATGATATCAGTCATTGTAGGAGCCATGGTCGTTCTGTTCGTCCTCAACATCTTCTTCGTGAAAATCAATTTCTTTGAAGCGCTGTCAGGTCTGGTACCCACGATACCCGCAGGCAGCCTGATTGCGGTGACCGGCATAATTGGTGGATCGATCGGTGGTCTACCCATGCTTTTCTATCCCTATCAGGTCAAGGCGGCTGGCTTCAAAAAGGAAGACCTGCCCGTCATGAGATGGGACAATATCATGTTCCTTGGAGTAGCATTCAGCTTGATCTCGGTTAGCGTCCTGCTCGCCGGATCGGCCCTCCACGCTCCTGGTGCCGCTCCGGTACAAAACGCAATCCAAGCTGCAAACGCTTTGGCGCCTATCGGAGGATCAGCGGCCAAATGGTTATTCTCTCTCGGTTTCTTTGCGGTAGTTTGGTCAACGGCTGTATCGCCTTGTTTCGGTACAGGATACTATGTCGCTGACCTGCTAAACTTCAAAACAAAAGGTGATGAAGAAAAGGCGTTGATCGACGGAGACATCCACAGCGACACAAGATTCAAAATCCTGTCAGGTCTGACTATGGTCAGTTGGCTGCTCGGCCCCCTGGTTGCTAAGGTCGTTGCACCTTTCATTGTCATTATGATCGCGATGGGCATTCTCAATTTGTTCACCCCATTCATTATTGCTTCTTTGTTTTATATTTCAACAAGTAAAAAAATCATGGGGAAATATGCTATCGGCTGGTTCCATAGGTTAACGATTGCGGTTGGTTTTGCGTTCTCAATCGTCGGTGTTTGGTCTTTCATCTCATTCTTGAAGAGTACCTTCTTTTAGACAATTGTTGTCTTGACAGGTCAAGCCATCACCAAAACAAAGGGGGGAGCTTGCTCCCCTCTTTATTTTGTTTGATAAGTCGATTATCTTCCAATGGCGGAGAGGTACAAGAAGGGCCTGCCTTGCTGATTGTAAAGCTGACGATAAAAAACCTTGTCCTTATCTCCATAGGTTTCTTAATAGAAACGGCAACCGCTGAAACAGACAAGCTTTGGCCGGCTCTATCTGCGGTCGTACTCGTAATCCGAGCCCAGGGCGCTGGGCGGATGGTTGTGCCTGGAGAGGAAGAGCAGGAGGAGGAGGGTCAGAACGTAGGGGATCATGAGGAAGAGATCAGACAGATCACTTGACATGCCCAGTTTGAGGATGAGCTGGTAACCGCCGGAACGGGCAAAGCCGAAGATCAGGCAGGTGAATAGGGTCCTTCGGATATCCCAGTTGCCGCAGATCAGGGCGGCAATGGCCAGGTAGCCATAGCCCATGTAGATGGTCGGGGAGAAGTTGGCGGAGAAGGTAAAGGCGAAGTTCATTCCGCCAAGGCCGGTCAAAAGGCCGCAGAGAGCCAGGGCCAGGTAGCGGATGCGTTTGACGCTGCAGCCCGCGGCCTCGACGCTTTGGGGATTTTCCCCGCAGGCTCTGAGCCTGAGGCCGAAGCGGGTCCGGTAAAGCAGGATGCCGGAAATTAGGGCGAAAAGGACAATGAAGGGCGCGAAGATGTAAAGGTCCCGGAAGATGGCCCCGATGACGGGGATCTTGCTCAGTCCGGGAACGCTGAAGCGGGGGGCAGCGCCCAGCCAGATCTTGTTGGAGGGTTCGCCCGTCAGGCGTTCGTTGATCAGGCCCGTCAGGAAGATGGTCAGGGACATGGCCAGAATATTGACCACGACACCGCTGATGACCTGGTTGAGCCGGAAGCGGATGGACATGTAGGCGTGCAGAAGGGCGAAGATCATGCCTCCCAGCATGGCGGCTGCCAGAACCGGGTAGATGATAACCTGCGTTCCCCCGGGGATCAGGGGCTGAAGAAGAGCGAAGGCAACCGCCCCGCAGAAGGCGCCGAAACCCTGGATGCCTTCCAGGGCCAGCATGGTGATGCCGCTCTTTTCGCTGAAGATGCCGCCGATGGCCATGGCAAAAAGCGGGAGCGAGAAGGCCAGGCCGTCAATGATAATCCGATCAATCATGGTTCACCTCATCTCCCGGCTAATCGTAATGGCGGATGCGGTCCCGCATGGACACACCCAGCGAACTGAAAAGAAGCAGGATCCCCGTCACCAGTGAGGCGATCTCGCGGACAACCCCGGTTGCCGAACTCATATAGACGGCGCCCTTCTGGAAGACCGTGATCAGGGCCGAGGAAAAAATACAGCCGATGGGGCCCAGGTTGCCCAGGAGGGCGACCGCAATGGCGTCATAGCCGAGTGAAGGCAGATCCTTGGGAACCATGGTCGAGTAATAGCCCAGGTAGTAGGTCACCCCCGCAAGCCCTGCCAGGGCTCCGGATATCAGCATGGTCCGCACCATGACATTGCGGATGGGCACTCCGGCGTAAGCGGCCCCGTGTCGGTTGAAACCCACCATGCGGATTTCAAAGCCTCCCACTGTCCGTTCGAGGTAGAAACGGATAAGGAAGGCCATGGCAACGGCAATGAAAATACCGACCGGGATAACCAGCTTGAGCCCGGATCCTGTATTGAAGGTCAGGTTCAGGCGGGCATTGGCGGCCACCTGACGGGAGGAGCGGATGATGGGATCCACGTAGCGGGTCTTGATGAAGTAACCGGTCAGGAAACTGACGATGTAGTTGAACATGATGCTGGACACAACTTCATGGACATTGAAACGGTATTTGAGCCAGCCGATGACGGCTCCCAGAAGGGCGCCGGTCAGAAGGCCGATCAGGAGAACCAGGGGAATGGCAAGGGCCGGGGAAAGTTTGGAATAACCCACAAGGACAGTCGCCGTGAAGCCGGACAGGAGCATCTGGCCGGAGACCCCGATATTGAAAAGCCCGCCCCGAAGGCCGACCACGACACCCAGGGAACCCAGGAGCATGGGGGAGAGAATACCCAGATAGGAGAAGAAGTCAGTCAGCATGCTGCTGGAGCTGGTATAGGAAGACTTCATGCCCAGGCCCGATCCCTGGAAGAAGCTGTAAATGGCAGTCAGGGGATTGCGGCCAATCAGGAGAAAGACAGCCGTCAGAACCATGAAGGTCAGAAGAACACTGGCCAGGGGGATCAGGAGGCGGGCAAAAGATGCACGCCTGGCGGAATCCTTCCGCTTTGTCTCTCGCTTCATAGATCAACCCCCAACATCAGTTTCCCCACTTCCTCCATGGTCATGTCACGCGCGGGCGCGGTTTTTCGCAGGGCGCCGTTGTAGATGACGGCGATGGTATCGGCCAGTTCCATGACCTCCTCCAGCTCCAGAGAAACCAGGATGATGGCGTGGCCCTTGGCTCTTTCCGCCAGGATCTGCCGGTGAATATGGGCCCGTGCCGCGATATCCAGGCCCCGGGTGGGCTGGACAAAGATGATCAGGCCATTATCCAGATCAATCTCCCTGGCTACAATGGCCTTCTGCTGGTTGCCCCCGCTCATGGAGTGGACCTTGGTAGCCTGACCGGATCCGCTCCGGATATCGTAGGCTTCAATCAATTGCTCGGCGTGGCGGCGGAAGGCCGCCCGGTTGAGAATCTTTCTCCTGGAGAAGGGCGGCTGGCCGTATGTTTTCAGGGCCAGGTTCTCAGAAAGGGACAGGTCGACCACCAGGCCGGTCTTCTGACGGTCTTCGGGGACATAGGAAATCCCCTCCCTGATCCGGCTTCGGATAGAATGAGCCGTGATATCAATGCCATTGAGCAGGATGGTTCCTGAGGCGGCTTTCATCTGGCCGTAAATAGCCTCCACAATCTCAACCTGGCCGTTGCCCGAAACACCGGCCAGAGCCAGAATCTCGCCCGAGCGGACCTGGAAGGAAACATCCCTGACAGCCGTGACATTTTTCTCCTGCATGACGGTCAGGTTTTCGACCTCCAGGATCACATCCCCCAGGGGCTGTTCTTCCTTGTGGATTTCCAGGTCAAGCGCCTGGCCCACCATGGTCGCGGCCAAATGGGCCGTGTCCGTCGAGGCCACATCGTAGACACCGATCAGGCGGCCCCTGCGCAGGACAGCGCAGCGGTCTGCCAGGCGTCTGATTTCATCCAGTTTGTGGGTAATGAGGATAACCGTTTTGCCGTGCCGGCGCAGTTCGTGGATGACACCGATCAGATGTTCGATCTCCTGGGGCGCCAGCATGGCGGTCGGTTCATCGAAAATGAGAATATCCGCCTTCCGGTAGAGCATCTTGAGAATTTCGACACGCTGCTGGACTGAAACGCTGGTTTGGCTGATGACAAGGCGCGGATCGACCTTGAGTCCGTAGTGGTCCGAAAGCGAGGCAATTTCCCGGTTGGCTCCCTTGCTGTTGATAAGAGGGAAAAGGCCCAGCCATTTTTTCAAAGGCTCCAGGCCAAGGATGATGTTTTCTGTGACTGTATAGTTTTCCACCAGCTTGAAGTGCTGGTGAACCATGCCGATGCCTTGCGCTGTCGCATCGCGGGGGGAAGTGAAAGAGACCGCCTGGCCGCGGATCCGGATCTCCCCCTCATCCGGCCGGTAGAGGCCGAAGAGGATATTCATCAGGGTCGTCTTGCCCGCTCCGTTCTCACCCAGAATGGCGAAGATCTCGCCTTCCCTGATCTCAAGTGAAATGGCGTCGTTGGCCAGGACTCCCGGGAATTGCTTGCTGATACCCGACAGTTCTACGACAACCGGACGGCCGGCGTCCTCACCCATAGGCCCATCCTCTCTTCATTTGACTGCAAGACACCCGGAGCTCCTCTAAAGGGGAGCTCCGGGACTTTGATGCATAAACTTGTCCGCTGCCCCTATTTGAGGCCGGGGAAGTCTTCCACGGTGGTTTCGCTGAAGTTGGCAGGCGGCACGATGGTTCCGCCCTTAACCTTGCCGTAAACATCCTGCAGCTTGGCCAGGGTGTCCGCTGACATCTGGTGACGCCCATCCGCCGAGACATAGCCCGTTGAGTCGGTCTGGACAGTCAGGACCACATTTCCGCCGGCAAAGGTGCCGTCCAGGATAGCCTGGAGCTGGCGGTCCACGTTCAGGTGCATGACTTTCAGGCCGGAGGTCAGGATGATGTTGGTCCCGTCACCCCGGTCGCCGTCATCGTACTGGTCGACATCACAGCCGATGCAGTAGACACCGCTCCGCTCCTTGGCAGCTGTGAAGACACCGTTGCCGGATGCGCCCGCGGCTACAAAAATAATGTCGACGCCCATGTCATAGAGGGTGGCGCCGATCAGTTTGCCGGTCGCCTCATCCGCGAAGTCTCCCACGTAGTTGCTGCCCACATTGACGCCTCTGACATCAACACCGGCATAGGAAGGCAGGGAAATGATTTCGGCCTGGGTCCCCAGGTGGGCGTTGGCGTAAGCAACGCCGGCTTCAAAGCCGAACTGGTAGTTGACAACCGGAGGGAAGGCCATGCCGTGAACCGAGGCAACCTTGCCTGTCTTGGTTTCAAGGGCGGCCGCGACGCCTGCGAAGAAGCCGCTTTCCTGTTCAGCGAACATCATGCCGTAGACATTGTCCAGCTCCAGCTCATTGCCTTCTTCATCCGTAGGAGCGCTGTCCACCAGGATGACCCGCTTGTCCGTGTTTTCCATGGCCAGGACGCCGACTGGGGCAAACTGGAAGCCCGGCAGAACCAGGACATCGTAGTCAGCGAAGATATCGGCGACAGCCTGCAGGACTTTGGCGTTGTCGGGTTCCTTGACCGTTTTGACGGTGGAAGCCGGGTTCTTGTCAATAAACTGCAAAATTCCGTTGTAGCAGTCTTGCCCGAAGGAGCCGTCGTCAACACCCGAGGTGGTCACGATGGCGATCTTGAGGCCCTTTTCTTCGCCTGCCGTCGGTGCGACCGTTCCGGTCGGAGCCGCCGTATCCGTCGGCTCGGGCTTGGGCGTCGAGGGCGCGCAGGCGGCCCCGGCCATCAGAACCAGAACCAGGCCGGCCACAAGCAGTTTTTTCATGATGCTTTTCATAAATTCCTCCATTTTTTCTTCCTGTTTTACTAAACAATCAGATCTTTTTGCCGGTACTCCTTTTGTGCCGGAGTCTCCCGGTCGATCACAATGCCTGCCGAATCCAGTTTGATGGCAGCGACACTGCGGTCGATCGCCTCCGGTACGGGGTAGACCCCGCCCGGAATTGAGCGGTTGCTGACAAGGTATTCAGCGCTCAGTGCCTGCAGCGAGAAGGACAGATCCATAATCTCGACCGGATGTCCGTCCGCCGCCGCGATATTGACCAGAGCCCCCTGTGCGATGACATGGATCTCACGGCCGTCTTTCATTGTATAAGCGGTGATATTTTCTCTCACCGTTTCAACCCTGTCTGCTATGGCCGCCAGCGCTTCCAGGTCAATCTCCCTGTTGAAGTGGCCGGCATTGCACAAAATGGCGTTGTGTTTCATCCGCTCGAAGTGGCGGGGGGTAATGACGTCGATGGAAGCGGTTGCCGTGACAAAGAGATCCCCCCGGCTGGCCGCTTCATCCATCTCCATGAGCTCAAAGCCGTCCATGACCGCCAGGAAACCCGCGATGGGATCAATCTCCGTAACCAGGATCCGGGCGCCAAGGCCGGCCGCCATACGGGCGATACCCCGCCCCACCCAGCCGTAGCCGGCGATGACCAGGGTCATGCCCGACAGCATGAGGTTGGTGGCCCGCATGATGGCGCCGATAGTGCTCTGACCGGTCCCGTAGTAGTTGTCAAACCAGGTCTTGCACTTGGCGTCATTGACGGCGATAGCGGGGAAAGTCAGGCGGCCCTGGCGGTCCCAGGCCCGCAGGCGCTGGACACCGGAAGTCGTCTCCTCACAAGCCCCGATCAGGCTGCCGGCATAAGCCTTGCAGTCGCCCATGAGCAGATTGATCAGATCCGCCCCGTCATCGATGACGATGTGGGGTTCCAGGCTCAGGGTTTTCTTCCAGAATTCCCTGTATTGCGCGAAAGAAGCGCCGTGAACAGCGAAGACCTGGCAGCCGTCCGCGACCAGGGCAGCGCAGATGGCGTCCTGGGTCGAATGGGGATTGGAGCCGGTCACATAGACCTCGGCCCCGCCCCGGCGAAGAGCCCTCACCAGACAGGCTGTTTTGGCTTCCAGGTGAATGGCCAGCGAGATGCGGAGACCCTCGAAGGGTTTCTCTTTTTCAAAACGCTGGCGGATGGCTGCCAGAACGGGCATGTGGCGTTCGGCCCATAGGATGCGCCGGAGACCCTCGTCTTTCAGATCAATGTCGAATATTTCTGACATAGCGTCCAACCTCTCCCTGCCAGGATCGTTTCCTCTTAGTAAAATCAGCTAAATTCTAGCACGGCGACAGGTGCCATTCAAGGAGAAAGGGTCCGCGGCCATGACCGGCGGACCCTCTGAAGATCAGGATATGCCCTCGTTTGGGAGCCTTCTTGCGGCCTATTCCATATCGGCAAACTGGCTCTTGTAAAGGAAGGCGTACTGGCCGCCCTTGGCCAGGAGGTCGGCGTGACTTCCCCGCTCGGCGATGCCCCTGTCCGAGAGAACCAGGATCTCGTCGGCATTGCGGATGGTGGAAAGGCGGTGGGCGATGACCAGGGTTGTCCGGTCGCGGGACAGATCGTCCAGGGCTGCCTGGATGGCCCGTTCGCTGATGTTGTCCAGGGAGCTTGTCGCCTCATCCAGAATCAGGATGGGCGGGTTTCTAAGGAAGGCCCGGGCGATCGAAATCCTCTGGCGTTCACCGCCTGAGAAACGGACCCCCCGCTCACCGACCATGGTGTCATAGCCGTCCGGCAGGGATTCAATGAAGTCGTCGATGTTGGCCCGCCGGGCCGCTTCCTTGATCTCTTCCAGGCTGGCCTCCCAATTGCCATAGGCGATGTTGTCCCGGACGGAATTGTTGAAGAGGTAAACGTCCTGCTGGACGACCGCGATATTGCTGCGCAGTGAATCCAGGGTGTAGTCACGCACATCTTTTCCATCTATCAGAACCTGGCCCTCCGTCACATCATAGAAACGGGGAATCAGGGAACAGATGGTGGACTTGCCGACCCCCGAGGGACCCACCAGAGCGATGGTCTTGCCCGCTTCAACGGTGAAGGACAGGCGGTCCAGGACATTCTCATCTTCATAGCGGAAGGTGACCTGGTCGAAGACAATCCGGCCGTCCAGCTCGCCCGCGTCCTCAGCCTGGGGCCGGTCGGCGATTTCGGGAGCTGTGTCCAGAATCTGAATCATGCGCTTGAAGCCCGTCATGCCCTGCTGGAACTGTTCGTTGAACATGATCAGGGTGCGGATGGGATCCAGGAACATATTGATGTAAAGAATATAGGCGATGACGTCGGCGGGGTTGAGAGTGCCGCGCACGACAAAGATGCCGCCGGCTGCCAGGGTCGTCAGGTAAAGCATACCCTGCATGAAGCGGTTGAGGGTGTGGTAACGGCCCATGACCATGTAGGTGCGGCGCTTGGACCGGTAGAAGGCCTCGTTGCCCTGAGAGAACTTCTCCATCTCGACCTCTTCGCTGGAAAAGGACTGGACGGTCCGGATCCCCGACAGGCTGTCCTGGACGATGGCGTTGACGTCGGCGATCTTGCGCCGGTTGTCCATGAAGGCGTTGGTCATCATCTTGCGGTAGCCCAGGGTCACCGCCAGCATAACCCCTGTAAAGAAGATGAGAATCAGGGTCATGGGCACATGGATGAGGGCCAGGATGATAAAGGAGCCCGCCAGTTTAAAAAAGGAGATGAAGACATTCTCGGGGCCATGGTGGGCCAGCTCCGTGATGTCGTTAAGGTCGGTGATCAGGCGGGAGACCATCTTGCCTGTACTGGTGTTGTCATAGAAGGAGAAGGAGAGCTTTTCCATGTGGGTGAAAAGTTCCCGCCGCATGTCCGTCTCAATCCGGGCTCCCAGAATATGGCCGTAGGAAGTGACGAAATAGAGGGCAATGGCCTCGACCACATAGAGGAGCAGCATCAGAAGAGCTGTCCGGGTCAGGATGGGCACAATCAGGGCCCGGTCGGCCATGGTGAAGACGTCATTGATCAGATAGCGGATAATGGACGGGAAGGCAAGCCCGACGGCTCCTTCAATGGCCGCGAAGAAAAGATCCGCCGTAAAGAGCCACAGATAGGGCTTGTAGTAGGAAGCAAAGCGTGAAATAAGTCTTCTCTGTTTTTGATCTGGCTGCATGTCTTTTGCCATCTAAAGCAATCCCTTTCCCAAAGTCCCAAAATTATCCTCAAACGACGGCCCAATGAATGATTCTATCAGAAAGTCCGCCGGGAGGTAAGTCGCTTGGGCCGGCAAGGCCTGCCGAGCAAGGATTTTTCTTCATGATGCGTCCCGGAGACAGATTCCTGAATACCCTGTATGAATATAACACCCACATGCTATTATAAGTCATACTAACTATATGGAGGTCCTGAACCATGCTCCGGAAGTTGACCCTCTGCCTTTCCCTCTTCCTGCTTCTAGGCTCTGTGTTAGCCTGCCGTCCGCCCCGGCCCTCACCAGAGATTCCCCCGACTGATCTGACAGACACCTCACCCACTACTACCACAGGAACTTCTGTTGAAAGTCCGACCCCCACGGTCCCTCTGGCGGAAGAAGGCGATAATGTTTTTTGTCCGGAGTCTTCCCTGCCCCCGCCTGAAGAGTCCTCCCAGGAGACGTCTACAGCGGCGGAGACAAACCCTGCCGCGCCTGAAACAACCAAACCCACAAGCGCTAAGCCCACGACCACCAGGAAACCGACGACCACAACCAAGGCGGCCACAACGACTAAAACAACAACTCCCACGACAACCAAAAAGACAAGCACCACCCAGGCACCGACCTTCCGGGATGACCTGGCTCAGCAGGCCCTGGTCATTCTCAATCAGGAAAGGGCCGCCGTGGGCAAGGGGCCCCTGCAGATGAACGCCTCCCTGCTGGCTTCGGCCAAAGTCCGGGCCCAGGAGATTGTCGAGCAATTTTCCCACACGCGGCCAAACGGCAAGAAATGGGATACCGCTATCACGATCAGTCATACTTGCTGCGCTGAAAATATCGCTGCCGGCCGCTCAACGGCCAGAGGTGTCATCAACGGCTGGCTGGCATCTGCCGGCCACAAAAAGAACATGCTGGATGAGGACAACAAGGGCTATACCGATATCGGATTCGCCTGCGTCCATGTACCGGGCAGTGAGTATGGATACTACTGGGTCCAACTCTTCATTAAAAAATAGGATCCGGGCCCGGCTGTTCAAGTATCGGCCCTCCCTGCTATCATATCTACAGCTTCACCTGCCGATTGAATCGGCTGCATGTCCTGGAAGGATGAACTATGGATATCAAGAAAATTCTGAGCGCTACCGACCACACCCTCCTTCGCCCTACGGCCACCTGGAGTCAGATTGAGACCCTGCTGGATGAGGGCATCCGCTTCGGCTGTGCTTCCTGCTGCATTCCGCCTTCCTATGTCCAGGAGGCTGTTTCCTTTGTCCAGGGAGAGCTGGCTGTCTGTACAGTCGTCGGCTTTCCAAACGGCTATGACACCAGCGGTTCCAAGCTTTTCCAGACGGAAGACGCCCTGGAGAGCGGAGCCGATGAAATTGATATGGTCATCAACCTGGGCTGGGTCAAGGATGGGCTCTGGGATTTCGTTGAGGACGAGATCAGCCAGATCCGGGATCTTTGCGAGGATGTCATCCTTAAAGTAATCGTAGAGACCTGTGAGCTGACCGAATCCGAGAAGATTCATCTTTGCCGGATTGTCACGGATACAGGGGCCGATTTCATCAAGACCTCAACCGGTTTTGCCTCGGGCGGGGCAACGGCCGCGGATATCCGGCTCATGAAGGAACACGTGGGCCCCAAGGTCGGCATCAAGGCCTCCGGAGGCATCCGGACCCTGGAGGAAGCAGAGGAGCTCATGCGTTTGGGAGCGACCAGACTGGGCGCTTCTAGCCTGGTTAATCTGGCCCGTCAATACCTTTCACGGGACGAATCAGTCGAATAAACCAGCCAGATCCCCCATGGTAAAGGCCTGGGGCGGATAGGGGACGGTCCGCTTCTCCTTGCCTGCCTGCAGGAGGGCAAGTCCCTGAGCCAGGGATTCGCGGCCGGCCTGGCCGGGAGCCAGTGGATCCCGCTTGTCCCGGATGGCTTCCAGGAGATCCAGATAGAGGAAGGTGTAGGGATTGCCCAGATGGCGGATGAGGCCGGAACCCTGGCGGCGGATATGCCCCCGGACAGCCTTCCAGATCAGGCCTCGAGCCAGATCCTTACCGTCATCCCGCCGGACCGAAACCGACTGTTTGCCGGAGGCGAAAGAGGCCCGGACGGTACCCTCCCCACAGCGGAGAAAGAAGGATGCCTCCATGTAATCCGGCCTGGTATTGGTCGTCGCCTCAATCATCAGATAAGCATTGTTCTCCAGAGTCAGGGTTCCAGATACCAGATCGGCCGCCTCCATGTCGTGGGCCTGGCGGGCCAGGACGGCGGCGGCTTCCAGAGGCCGGGCATCCATGAGCCAGGCCATGAGATCCAGGGCGTGAATACCCTGATTCATCAGGGCTCCGCCCTCCGCCTCCCAGCTTCCAAACCAGGGTGCCTGATCGTAATAGGCCTGATCATGGCCCCAGCGGACGGTCGTGGTCCCGTAGAGCACAGGGCCCAGGGCTCCGCTGGTAATCAGGGATCGGATGGCTTCGACGCCGGGTATGTAGCGGTACTTGAAACCCATGGCAATCAGCTTTTGTTCTGCCTTTGCCTTCTCCAGGATCTGGTCGGCCTGGCCCAGATCCAGGGTCAGCGGCTTCTCCATGACCAGGTGGCAGCCGGCGTCCAGGGCTTTGAGGGCCAGGGGTGCGTGGGTCAGGGGCGGCGTGGCGATGACCGCCGCATCGAAACGGTTGTCTGCCAGGGCCGCGTCCAGGTCCTGGGAGATGTAGGGCTTGGCAAGTCTCCTGTCCCTTTGGGCCAGGACCTCCCCCATCATGGCCGGGTCGCGGTCCACCAGCCCGCCCAGGACCACCCGGCCTTTCTTCTCAAGATAGGCGATGGCCTTGAAGTGGGCCCGGGAAGCCCGGCCGCAGCCGATCACAAGAAGCCGCAGGGGCTGGTCTTTATTTTGTCTTGCTGTCATGGCCAGTCTCCCTAGAGATTAATTCCGGTCCGGTAGCCTGCCCGCACGGCCTGGACGATCATGCCCGGCCGGTCGGCATCCCCGATCAGGTGAATCTGAGGCGCAGCGTATGTTTCCAGGAGCAGGCGGTAGAGTTCATCATTGGCCTGACTGCCCGTGGCCAGGACGATCAGATCCGCGTCCAGCTCCCTCTTCTCCAGGACTTCCTTGATAGGCCGTGCCAGGGGATTGGGTACATTTTTGGGCAGGAGGGGGTTCCAGGTATTGTAAGGGTCTGGGACCGTGGGCGAGACATTGACTTCAACCATGACTTTGCCCGGCTCCAGCGCCAAAGCTTTGGCAGCGTTCATCACCTGGACCTGGCGTTTCTCCAGCTCGTGGATCAGGTGGCCGCGGTTGGCCGTGCAGACCCCTTCCATCAGGTTGGGGAGCCGCTCCACCAGGGTGACGGAGAGCTTGTAGGCCGATGCCGCCATGAAGGCAATTTCACAGCCCAGCTGACCGCCCCCCAGAATGACCACTCGCTCTTTGCCTTCAAGGAGGGAGGGGTTGCGCAGGAGATCGCGGGCCGACAGGGCCACTTCAATTCCCTCCAGCTCAGGAATCCGTTCCCGGCTGCCCGTGGCACAGACGATGGCCTGGTATTGACCCTCCGTCAGCACTTTCAAGGTCGCCTCCGTCCCCGTCTTCAGGCGGAAGAGGGGATTATCCCTGCGGGCCTTGGAAGCAGTGCGCTCCATCCACTCCAGGTAGTTGCGGGTATCTCTTTTGAAGGGGGGGACGGATGCCAGCCGGACCATGCCGCCGACACCCGGCTGCAGATCGAAGAGGTGAACCTCATGGCCCCGGTCAAGGGCCGCCATGGCGCACTCAAAGCCGGCAGGGCCCGCACCCACGACCGCCAGACGTTTGCTTTGGGGGGCGCGGCTGATCTCTGCCGGCAGGGTCAGCTCGAAGGAAGTCCGCGGATTGACGGCGCACATGGGGTGACCGCCCTGGATGAATTCATGGACACAGGCCTCCTGGCAGCCGATACAGGGCCGGATATCCGGGACACAGCCGGCATAGGCCTTGTTGGGCCACTGGGGATCGGCCAGCAAGGGCCGTCCCAGCATAACCAGGTCGCACAGGCCATCCGCCAGGGCTTTTTCCGCCAGATCCGGGTAGCCCAGCTTGCCGACTGCGGCGATGGCGACCGGCTGGCCCTGGTTGGTGACAATTTTGTGCTCGAAGAAGAAGTCTTTGGCCGCCTGAGCAACCTCCAGAAAGAGGCCGGGTTTCATGGTCTCCGGCGGATGGGGCAGCCACCAGTTGTCGTAGCAGCCCAGATCGACATCGAAGAGGTCCACGCCGGCCTCAACCAGGTTCCTCATGTAAGCGAAGGTCTCATTGAGGGTGCGTTCACGCTTGAATTTGGCCAGAGATTTGACCGTATCCATGCGGTCCCCATAGGTCGCCTTCAGGGCCAGCGACAGGTCAATCCGGTACATGATGGGGTAGTCGGGCCCGGTCCGCCTGCGGATCTCCCTGACCGCATCCAGGCCGAATCGCTGCCAGTCGGCATAACGGCCAACCTTCCTCCTGTTGAAGGCCCGGTTGGACATCTGCTCCAGAAGGTAGCCCTCGTGGCCGTGCAGATAAACACCATCGATGGTGGCTTCTTTGGCGTCTGCCGCTGCCTGGCCGAAATTTTTGACAATACGCTTGAGCTTCCTGCCAGACAGGCGCAGACAGGGAACCCCCGGCAGGTAGAAATTGGGGTTGAAGGAGGCGGAAACCGGGAATTTCCCCTGGTTGATCAGGCATTGAGGATTGCCGACACGGCCCAGGCCCGCCGACAGTTGGATGAAGAAGTGAGCCCCGCCCGCGTGTACGGCATGGGCCAGATCCCGCCAGCCGGCCAGATGGGTGCGGCTTCCCAGGATTTTGGGGAAGTAGGTCAGTTTACCCGGCTCGGTCAGGGAGGGGTCGATGCCAAAGGAAACGGGAACCAGGCCCGAAGTGACCAGACCGACACCGCCTCTGGCCCGTTCCTCATAATAGGCAATCATGGAAGGGCTCGGCCGTCCTGTCTCCTCGGCCATGGAGATATTGCCCATGGGGGCCATGATCAGGCGGTTCTTTAAGGTCAGCTGGTTGATTCGCAGGGGTGAGAAAAGGGCCCGATAAGGGTAAAGCAGCTGGGTCATCCGCCCCGCGGCTTCCTTCTCCGGGTCAAGGAACCACTCTCCCGAGTCAGCCAGCCACTCGTCTATAAGTGTTTCAGGATAAATCGCAACCACTTTGATACCCTCCCGGCCTGCGCCGGCTACAGCCGCTTGCCGCGTCTTTCGAACCTATGAAAAATGATACCACGTATCCGGAAATTGACCGGTCTGTCCGCCTCTGTAAGTTCTTTACAACTCCATTGTCACTTACCCTATTAACTGATACCATACAGGCAGTTAATACCCTTAACGCATTATTGGAGGTGCAGAAATGATTATCGGTGTCCCAAAGGAAATCATGCCGGGGGAGCGTCGCGTTGCCGCCTCGCCTGAAACAGTCGCAAAGATGGTAGGTGACGGCTTGACCGTCCTGGTCGAGAAGAATGCCGGTGAGGGGGCTTTCTACCACGATCCGGAATACGCGGCTGCCGGAGCTGAAATTGTCGAAGATGTCAGCAAGCTCTTTGAACGCGCTGACGTTATCCTGAAAGTCAAGGAGCCCCTCTTTAACAAAGAGCAGGGCAAACACGAAGTTGACATGATGCATGAGGGACAGACCCTGATCACCTTCATCCACCCCGCGGCTCCGGTCAATCATGACATGGTCAAGCACATGGCCGCCCAGGGCGTGACCAGCATCACGCTGGACGGGATCCCCCGGATCACCCGCGCCCAGGTCATGGACGCCCTGACCTCCATGAGCACCTGCGCCGGCTATAAGGGCATGCTGATCGCTGCCAATGAACTGCCCAACTTCGTCCCGCAGATCTTCACCGCTGTCGGCATGATCAAGCCCATCAACGTCCTGGTCATCGGCGCCGGCGTCGGCGGACTGCAGGCAATCGCGACAGCCAAGCGTCTGGGCGCCGTGGTCTACGCTGCGGATATCCGGCCCGATGCTGCTGAACAGGCCATGTCACTTGGCGCCAAGATCATTGATCTCAAGGTTCCTGCCCAGGAGGCCATCGGTGAGGGAGGCTACGCCCTGGCCCTGTCCGAGAAACGCCTGGAAGAGGAGCGCCGCCTTCTGGCCGAGCACGTCAAGGATATGGATATTATTTTCCTGGCGGCTCTGGTCCCCGGCAAGCTTGCTCCCAACCTGCTGACAGAGGAAATGGTCAAGACCATGAAGCCGGGTTCCGCTATCGTCGATATCTCCATCGACCAGGGCGGCAACTGCGAGATCACCCCGCCCGGCACCATCGAGGTCAAGCACAGCGTGACCCTGATCGGTATCAAGAATATCCCGGGCCTGCTGCCCACCAGCTCGACCTGGATGTTCGCCCAGAACGTTTACAATCTGCTCAAGTATCTGGTTAAAGACGGCAGCATCCATCTGGATATGGATGATGAAATCGTCCAGAGCGCCCTGACCACCCACCAGGGGAAAGTCGTCCATCAGGGGGCGCTGGAGGCTTTCGCCGCACTTGGTCATTGATAGTCGCCACAGGAAGCCGCACCCTTCGGGGTGCGGCCTTTTTCTGTGGGGAGAAATATGAACGTCAAAATTGCAAGGAGTTTTCTATGACAACAACACAGGGGATTCTGATCGCTGTCTTTGTTGTGGCAACCCTGGTCGGTTATAAGATTATCAACCGTGTACCCAGTTTGCTGCATACGCCGCTGATGTCGGGCATGAACGCTTTTTCCGGTGTCACGGTCCTGGGCTGCCTTTCAGCGACCGCCGCAGCCGCCCATTGGGGCAGCAAAATTATGGGCTTCATTGCCATCGTGCTGGCCATGATTAACGTCGTCGGCGGCTTTGGGGTAACGGATCGCATGCTCCGCATGTTCCACAGCAGCAAATCCAAGGAAGGGGGGAAACAGTCATGATCGCGACTCTTCTTGCCCGCCTTCCCCTGATAGCAGCGGCCATGCCCGCAGAAGCGGGTTCCTCCACCCACATGATCATCTATTACATAGCCGCAGGTATCCTGACCGTTGCCGTCCTGGCCGGTATCGCCATGATGAGCCGCGTTGAGCGGTCAGTGGCCGGGAACGCCCTGGGCGCGGTCAGCATGCTGCTGGCCATTGTCCTGACCTTGTGGTATTTCGATATCTTCACCTTTGTTGAACTCTGGATCGCCATGCTGGTCGGCCTGCTCCTGGGTCTCTTCATAGCCATGAAGGTCAAGATGATCCAGATGCCGCAGATGGTGGGCCTGCTCAACGGACTGGGCGGCGGTGCCTCCATGCTGGCGGGAATCCTGACCCTGATCGCGGCCGGCCCCACGGAGACTATTTTCTCCCTGGTTACAGCCGGACTGGCCATCTTTGTGGGGTCCCTTACCCTGACCGGCAGCCTGGTGGCGGCCGGCAAACTGCAGGGTGTCATGCCCCAGCGCCCCATCGTCCTCAAGGGCCATCCGGTCTGGACTGCCCTGACCCTTATCGGCTCACTGATCACAGTCGCCTTGCTGGCCCTGCCGGCCACCCAGGAGGCTTTGGTCTTCAAGGCTGTGCTCATCGTCCTTTCTGCTCTTTTGTCGGGAGCCTTCGGCGTTATCTTTGCCATCCGCGTTGGCGGGGCGGATATGCCCATCACCATTTCACTGCTCAACTCCCTGTCGGGTGTTGCCGGCTCCATCGCTGGTATGGCCATCAATGACCCGCTCCTGGTCGCCATTGGCGGTGTTGTCGGAGCCTCCGGCCTGCTGCTGACACAAATCATGTGCCGGGCCATGAACCGCAAGCTCTTTGAAATCCTGCTGGGCAAAACCTCAACACCAAGCAAACCGGCTGCCTCCAAGAAAGACGCTCCTGCCAAGGAAGCGGAGTGCGCCAGGGAAGCCCTGTCTGCGGATGAAGCCTGCGGCTGCTGGCTGCGTGACGCGGAACGCGTTATCATCGTGCCTGGCTATGGCATGGCTATTTCCCAGGCTCAGTCCCTGGTCAAGCAGCTGATGACTGAACTGGAAGCCCAGGGCAAGGAAGTCAAGTTCGCCATCCACCCGGTCGCCGGCAGAATGCCGGGTCACATGAATGTTCTCCTGGCTGAAGTTGATGTTCCCTACGACAAGCTCTACGAGATGCAGGACATCAATGATGAATTCAAGGATACGGATGTGGCCCTTGTCATCGGCGCCAACGACGTCATTAACCCCGCTGCCAACACAGCGGAGGGAACTCCCATCTACGGTATGCCCATCCTGGATGTCGAGGAGGCCCGGAAGGTTATCCTGTGTAACTTCGACCGGATGCCCGGGTACGCCGGAGTGGACAATCCCCTCTATGACGCAGGCCGTGAAGACCATATCGCCCTCATGCTGGGCGATGCCAAGGAAACACTCAATGCCATCATGAAATCCTACCGGGCGGCCGAGGCCGGAGACGGCCAGGCTCAGCCCGAAGGCCAGGCTCTTTCGACCGAACTCCAATGCGGCAACTGGCTGCGTGATGCCGAGCGGATCATCATCGTCCCCGGCTACGGCATGGCGCTTTCCCAGGCCCAGGCAACCGTCAAGCATTTGACGGCTGAACTGGAGCAGGAAGGCAAGGATGTCCGCTTCGCCATCCACCCTGTGGCGGGCAGAATGCCGGGCCACATGAACGTCCTCCTGGCTGAGGTCGATATTCCCTACGATAAACTCTGCGAGATGGACGCCATCAACCCCGCCTTTAAAGAGACCGATGTGGTCATCGTCATCGGCGCCAACGATGTGGTCAACCCGGCCGCCAATACCGCCCAGGGGACGCCTATTTACGGCATGCCCATCCTGGATGTGGAAGAGGCCCGGCACGTCATCATGTGTAACTTTGACAGCCTGCCCGGCTACGCGGGCGTGGACAACCCCCTCTACGAACCGGGGCGCCAGGATCATATCGCCCTCATGTTCGGCGACGCCAAGGACTCCTTGAACGCCATCATGCAGGCTTACCGGGTCTGCCGGGTTCCGGCGCAAACGGAAGATGGGAAGGCTCTGCCCGAAGACGCGGCAGGTCAATGGCTGCGGGACTCCAAGCGGGTCATCATCGTACCGGGCTACGGCATGGCCATCTCACAGGCCCAGTCACTGGTCAAGCAGCTGATGGCTGAACTGGAGGCAGAAGGCAAGGATGTCCAATTCGCCATCCACCCGGTTGCGGGCAGAATGCCCGGCCACATGAACGTCCTTCTGGCGGAAGTTGATGTGCCCTACGACAAGCTTCATGAAATGCAGGACATCAACCCTGCCTTCAAGGAAGCCGACGTGGCGCTCATTATCGGAGCCAACGACGTGGTCAATCCTGCCGCCAACACAGCGGAAGGAACCCCCATCTACGGCATGCCCATTCTGGATGTGGAAGAAGCCAGGCACGTCATTATCTGCAACTATGACAGGCAGCCCGGTTACGCCGGCGTAGACAATCCGCTCTACGAGTCGGATTACCGGGACCAGATCGCTCTCCTTCTGGGGGACGCCAAGGAAACACTCAACGCCCTGATCCGGGCCTACCGCAAGTGTTAACCTGAATCGATTACAAGATCAAGGGGGCTCTTGGCAGCCCCCTTTTTTCTGCCCTCCTGCAGCCGTTGACAGACGCCTTGAATCCGTGTATTCTGTCCGTACTATATGAGATAGTACAGTTATAACACTGAGGGAGGAAGGCGGCATGGTCTATCCGGAGATCAATTACCAAAGCGGTGTACCGCTCTACCAGCAGCTCAAGCGTTCCTTCCAGCGGATGGCCGCCCTGGGCCTGATGGATCCTGATCAGCAGCTGCCCTCGGTCCGGCAGATGGCGGCGGAACTTGGCATCAATCCCAATACAGTTCAGAAGGCCTATCGGGAAATGGAACAGGAAGGCCTGATTTACGCAGTGCCCGGCAGGGGCAATTTTCTGTCCGGCCAAAAACAGGACCAGACCCTGGAGAAAGAAGAGATCCGGCGCTCTTTCCGCCATGCCGCCCAGGTTGCCTGGGTAGCGGGCCTGGCACCTGAAACCCTCCATCAAATCCTGGACAGCTGCCTGGAAGAGCAGCGCGAATCATCTGAGTAAGGAAAGGTGAAAGAGCCATGGAAACCCAATCAAATTCAATGGTAAACGGTGAGGAGTCCGTCCTGTCGGCCCTGGAGCTGAGCAAGGAATTCGGAACGGTCAAAGCTCTGGACCAGGTGACCTGCCGGATTTCAGGTTCTTCGATCTTCGGTCTGATCGGTTCGAACGGGGCGGGCAAATCAACCTTTCTGAGGCTGGCTGCGGGTGTCTATAAGCCAACAGCAGGCCAGATGCTCTTCAAGGGGAAGGCGGTCTTCGAGAACGCCTCTGCCAAGCAGGAAATCCTTTTTGTTGCCGACCAGCCCTATTTCCCCTTTGAGACCCTGGAGAAGATGGCCCGCCTCTTCCGCTCCCTCTACCTCAACTGGGATCAGGCTCTTTACCAGGAACTGCTCCGGGTTTTCCCCCTGGGTGAAAAGAATCGGCTGGACCGCATGTCCAAGGGTTTGCAAAGACAGGCCGCCGTTCTCCTGGCCATCGCGGCGGGACCCAAACTCCTCTTGATGGACGAGGCCTTCGATGGTTTGGATCCGGTCATGCGCCAGAACCTCAAGCGCGTCCTGGCCAGGCAGGTTGCCGACCAGGGGATGACCGTCCTGATTGCCTCGCAAAACCTCCGGGAGCTGGAAGATTTTTGTGACCACGTGGGCTTGCTGCACCAGGGCGGCCTCCTTTTCGTCGAAGAGCTGGACAAATTGAGACTGAGCATTGTCAAGATCCAGGCTGCCTTTGCCCAGCCGGTCAGCCAGGCCCAGCTGGCCCAACTGGGCCTTAATATTCTGCAATACAAAGAAAGGGGCTCCCTGGTCGAGATCCTGGCCCGCGGAACGGAAGAAGAAGTCAAAAGGCTTATATGGACTCTGGATCCCCTGCTTTTTGACGTCCTCCCCCTTTCACTGGAAGAAGTCTTCATTTATGAACTGAGCCTCAGGCAGTACGCGGTCAGCGAACTTCTGGCCTGAGGATTGGAGGAGACGACATGACCAAAGAAGGTGACCGTCACAAAGAGCTTGCGGCCATGCCCGGGACAGCCTGGGTCTTCCGGCAGGCTTTGGCCCGCACCCGCTCCATTGCTTTATTCTTCCTCTTCCTGACATTTCTGGCCATGCCCGTGGTTCTTCTGATTATCGGCAGGCAGAATTATTTTGATCTGACCTCATATATGCCGGATTCTCTCTACATGGACGGGGAGATTTACGCCAATCCGGTTCTTTTTCCCCTGCACCTGATCACAAGCCTGATCACCGTGGCTTCTGTCTATCTCATGAGCGGGGCCCAATTCCGCTATCTCTTCCAGATGAAGACTGTTGACAGCGAAGTCAGCCTGCCTTTAAGAAGCGGCCAGCAGTTTCTTGGCCGGCTTCTGGCGCTGATGACCAGCCTGGCCCTGATCCTGACACTCAACGCGGCTTTCACTGGCCTCATCTTCTACCAATGGGATCTCTTCAGCCATTTTCTGGACTATCTCCGCCTCTACCTGAGTATGGCGGGGGCAGCTTTCCAGCTGCTTGCCTTCAGCCTGGTCTGGTATACCCTGTCGGGGACCCTCTTTGATGCCATCCTCCTGAATCTTGGCCTGCAGATGGCCTGGTTCTTTTCCATCCTCAACGTCCTCTCCATGTCAGGGCGGCTCGGCAGTCCGCCTTCCAGCCTCCTCTGGCTGCTGACGCCCGCGGCCGGTTTTATTACTGACTTTATCTGGATAAGACCCCTGGCACAGGATCTCATCCCGCTCGTCTTCTGGCTGGTTCTGTCCTGGTTCTTTTTCAGGCGGAGACCTTCTGAACGGGCCGGTATCCGAAACGGCCAGCTGACCTGGCACAGGTTGCTGCAACCGCTTTTTGCCCTCTTTGGCGGGGTAAGCCTGGGGCGCTTTGTCTATCTGCTCTTCGATGACCTGACCCCCATCTTCCAGTCACCGGCCTTCTATCTGGGGCTCCTGGCGGGAAGTCTCCTGGGCCAGTTTGTTTCCTCCGTTGTCAGCGGCAAGGCCTTGCGCAAATCACCCTGGATTCATGAACTCCTGTCCAGCATGGCCGGCCTGCTTCTTTTTGGCATCCTGGCAGTCCTGGTTCATCTCTGCATGACTCCCCCTGTCAATCCCTGGTAAAGGAAGTGTGACGGCCATGTTTAAGAAAAATCCCTCAAATGATGCCAGCCGGATGTCCCCCCTCCTCGTCTGGAAGCGGCCTTTTGCCCTCTGGCTGCTCCCTCTCATTTTCCTCTTCCTTGCCACCACCCTGCCCCTGCTGGCAGAACGCAATTTCTGGGCTGTATCCGCCATCCCCCTGACGACCTTTATTTCACTCGTCGTCAGCTTCATCCTGGCCCATCATTTCTTCAGTTTCCTGCACAGCCAGGAGAAGAGTGACTTCTATTTCTCCCTGCCCGCAAGCCGGACCCGCATGTTCCTTTCGCTCAACCTGAGTGCCCTGGTCCATCTTCTGGGACCATCGCTGGCCATGATGGCAGTCAATTCTCTCCTGGCCAGCCTCTTCTCAAAAGCTGACGCCAGTATCCCATGGTTTTCCCTCTCCCAGGCTTCCATCTGGATGAGCTACCTTGGGCTCCTGGTCCGCCTGCTCTATTTCTTCTTTCTGCTTGAGATCTGCTATCTGGTCACTGATAAGTCGGTAACGGCCAATATCATGTTCATCCTGATCAACCTCTTCTGGCCGCTTATGCTCTTTCTCTACAGCGACGCCGCCTCTCAGATGCTGCCCGGTTTTATCAACCCCATAACCACCGCCGTGGAGCCGACGGCCTGGATGGTCCTGGTCTTCCAGCTCTTTTCGCCCGTTCTGTTCACTGGCGGCCTCAACCGTTTCATCCTTCTCACCGGCCTTATGGCTCTTGCGGCAGGATTCCTGGCCTATCTGCTCTTCCGCAGGCGCAAAGCCGGCTATACACCGGGTCTGGATTCCATCAATTGGCCCTTCCAGATGACCCAGTGGATGGGGGTCATGAGCCTGACCCTCCTGGGCGGTTATACAGCCCATTACCTGCGCATCCTGACCTCAGGTTCCCTGGCTGCTCCGGCGGATGTTTCGCCGGCCCCCTTCCTGATCGGCTCCGGCCTGGGTCTTCTCTTTTCGCTTTGGGTCTTCAATCTCTTCGCAGGCAAGGGAAAAATCGTCTGGCGGCCACTTCTGATCACCTTGGCCGCCACAGCTCTCCCCTTCACCCTCTGGCTTGCCCTGGTCATGACCGGCGCGGGCGGCTTTTCCAGCAAACTGCCCCCGGAGGGCCAGCTCAAATCCGCCACCCTCCATTACGAGGACATCTACGTCACAACCCTTGCCCAGTATGATCGGCCCTATACCCTGGTCCTGGATCAAGCCGATGATCTGGCTCTTTTCGCCCGGATTGTCCAAAAGACCGTCGATCCCGGCAACCCAGGCCTTGGAATTCCGCGCACCTTGTCAAGCGCCGAGCAGCTTCGCGAGCACATCCGCCTGATCAGCAGCCCTCCCGGATACCAGGATGATTATGTCTATTACTACGCGAATGACATTCAGTTTTCACTGGAAACAAAAAGCGGGCAGATCCTGGATCGCTCGCTCCTGCTCCCTTTGACCGTCCACAACCCGGACTATCTCCAGCTGATCCGGCAAAACAGGGCCTTCTATCTGGCTGAACTCAGCTCATACGGGGCCTATGCGAAATTTGGGAATGACTTCTCCCTGATCCCCACCTCCAAGGCAAGCAGCCTGGAAAGAGAAACCTGGATTGACCCCCTGATCAAGGCACTCCAAGCAGATGACTACCTCTCCGATACGGTGATCCGCGACATGATCAGCCGCATCAACCTTCACCTGCTTGATAAGGGCCAGGGAGCCCTGGAAGAAATGCTGGAAAAGGCGCCCCTGCTGATCCGCGTCAGCCTGACCATCCCCAGGGGGATGGAGGCGGACCCCGGCGACTATGAACTCCTGCTCCCGGTTCTACCCCAGGAGATTCCCTCGCTGGAAAACGTCGTCCATTATGCGCTTGGAATCTACGATAACTACCTGTCCGACCAGGAGGGCAAGGACTCCTACTACCCTTAACCCAGGTTGCCCAGGATAACCCGCTCCAGTGATTGCCTGGCAATCCCCTGAAGACGGATCATGGTTTCTTTGGGCGTGGCCGGTGCGTCGAACTGGTAGCAGGGGAAGTAGCGGGACAGATGGAGGGGCAGGCCGGGATCAATGGAAGCCAGAAAGGCGGCTTCCTGCCGCATCTCTTCCTCATCATCTGAAAGACCGGGCACCAGGAGGGTTGTCACTTCCACATGGGCAGCTTCCGCCGCCAGGCGGATGGTTCGCAAGGTCACATCCAGACGGCCCCCCAGCTTGCCATAGGCCTGCTGGCTGAAAGCCTTGAGGTCGATGTTCCAGGCACTGATCAGGGGCAGGAGCTCTGACAGGGCTTCCTCTTCGATCTGGCCGTTGGTGACAACGACTGTTTCAAGGCCATGGGCCCGGGCCAGGCGGGCCGTATCCCGGACATATTCATAGCCGACCAGGGGTTCATTGTAGGTGAAAGCCAGGCCGATATTACCCCGATCGCGTGCGGCAAGCGCCTTGCCGACCAATTCCTGGGGGTCCACATAGACAGCCTTATCCCTGGCGCTTGACTTGCGGGCGATTGAATAATTCTGGCAGAAGGGGCAGGCCATATTGCAGCCATAGCTGCCGGCTGACAGGATCCAGCTACCGGGGTAAAAATAGGACAGGGGTTTCTTCTCTATGGGGTCCAGAGCCAGACTGGTCAGACGTCCGTAATTTTCGGCCACGACCTGGCCCTGGCGGACCGTCCGGGCCAGGCAGTAGCCCAGCTGACCTTCCTTGATCCTGCAGCGCCGCCAGCAGACGGAACAGACCGCCTGGGGGACTTGCTCATTCTTCATAACGGACAACCTCAAAGCGCTCCATCCGGTAGGAGGAGCCCGGCCGGATACCCGCCTTCTGCAAAGCAATGGAAAGTTGCTCCTCAGGTGTATCGATGCCCTCAAGCTTGGGCAGGAGGAGGCCCCGTTTATAGGAAGTGGAGACAATGATCCCGTAGCGGGCCGGATCCAACTCCTCTGCTTTGTGGATCTCCTCAGCCTGCCCCAGAACGTCGACACTGATGACAAGATCCCCCAATTCTTCCGCTTTGACGGGCGGAAAACGGGGATCCTCCGTCGCTGACGCTACGGCGTTGCGGATGATCTCGCCGGCCAGGGTCGGGCAAAGGGGTGTGATGGTGCCGATGCAGCCTCTGAGCTGACCTCCCTTGTAAAGAGTGACAAAGGCGCCGGCCCGGACCCCCAGGAGGGCCAGGGGGGTGTCGGCCGGCAGGTCGGGGATCCGGCCTTTGGCCAGGTAGAACTCAATGGATGCCCGCGCCAGGGCGGTGTAGGGATTCGTGCCTGCCATGGTTTGATTCCTCCTTCTAGTAAGGGGTGAATGAGGCAAGGGCGTAACCGACTCCAAAGGTGCCCTCATAGGAAAAGAGCTCAGCTTCGAAAGGCCTGCCATCCAGAGCTCCCGTCATGATCTGAAAGGACCGCAGACCGCACTCCGCTGCCTGGTCAACCAGGTGAGGATCAATGGAGAAGAGTGCCTCCAGATCCCCCTCATTGAAAATCCTGGCCATCTCGGAATCGAAGCGGGGGCCTTCCGGCTTAAAACCGTAAGGACCATCTTCTTTTAAGACATGGGAGAGATCGCCGCTGGCAATGAAGACCGTCCGGCGGCCCAGCTTCTCGGATACCTGGGCGACAGCCCGCCCCATCTCCCGGTGAGCGGAAGCGGGCAGGAGAGACAGGCCAATCAGGACCAGGCGGAATTCGCGGTAGCGGGCGTGGATGAAGCGAAGGGGAATCAGGCTGCCATGATCCAGGCCGCGGCGGCCCAGGGTCATGACGGAAGCGCTGATGGCCCGCCTGAGCATGGCCTCGCGCAGGGCATCGGAAAAGGCGCGGTCGATGGCTGCCTCCTCGCGGACACCGGACACTCCAAAAGACTTGAGGTCACCTGCTTCGCGGTCACCCCCCAGCACAAAGAATCCATCCGCGAAGAGGGGGGCATGGGGTGATGCGATGACCAGGGTATCCGGTTTGAGCTGGGCGATTTCCCGCGCCATGCGCTCAAAAGCTGCAGCCGTTTTGGCGATGGCTTCTTCTTCCCCGCGCCCCACCTCCGGCAGAATAATCGGAGGGTGAGGTACGGCATAGGCTCTACGAATCATTGCTTATCCTCCCCGGGCCGGCCAAGGGCTTGGACGGGAGAAGACCGGAAAGATGACTCAGCCGATGGCCCCCATGCAGTATTCGCAAGTCCCGTTATCGGCCGGTATTGTGGTGGCACCGCAGTGCGGACAGGTTACCCGTTGTTTGGGCCTGGCTTTTTCTTCCTTATCCGCCATGACCCCGTCGCGAAGAGCCACCAGTGTGTCCACGATTTCATTGGCGTCGCGTTCGGCTTCCTTGTAGTCGGGGTGGCTTATGCCCCCTTCAATGGAAGACTGATTGACCTGCATACGCATCTGGTTAACCCAGGGATGCGACACATCGATCAGGACGTAAAAATTGTAGTAAGTGACTTCCTTGGTTTTGGCAGGGACCGCAGGTTTCCCGTCCCGGGCCGGGCTCCCGGCTTCAAGCGTGACAACCCGGTTCCCTTTTTCGATATCGATCCGGGCGCCCAGAACCTGGTCGGCCGTGAAAACATCCGGGTTGGTTTCCTGGTAGCGTTTGGATTTGGTCAGGAACCAAAGGCCGCGCGCGTCGTCCACATAGAGTTTGAGTGAAGAACCGACCGTCCGGGTCGGCTCGAAGGACGAAATAAGCTCCAGATTGGCCGCCCGGTCATCCAGATGCGCCTTCATTTCTTCGACGGTGTAGTTTTTTCGGCCGGACAAATAGGGTGACTGCTTCTTGGCGCAGTCCGAGCACATGCGGCCGTCCTTGACTTTTTTCCCGCCAAGAAGGCCTGTCTTGCCGCCGCAGATATCACAATTCTTTCTGTCAAATACGCCCATCTTCTCAATCCTTCCGTCTGCATCCGTGCCTTTCGCCCGGACAGGATCTGGCCGGGCGGTCACTTATTCTTTTCATCAGTTTATCATGGAGCTGCCGGGACAGGTCATCATCATGCACCGCCCAGACCATCCCGCAGCTTTTTTCTATTATAATGAACCATAAAGAATCCGCTTCGTAATGAAAGAGCGACAGGACCAAGGCATGAGAAGAGTAAGGCAGATCTACACAGTTACCCAGCAGATCCTGGCATGGATCGTCCTTTACGGCATCATCGCTTTTTTGTGCCTGGCCCTGATCAGCTTCGGCTTCTCCATGGTGACCTCCGGCAAGGGGACCATCTTTAACTACAAGCCCATTTTGATCGTCTCCGAGAGCATGGCGCCTGCCATTCAGAAACACGCCATTGTCCTTGGCAGGCCGGTCCAGCCTGACACCCTGAAAGAAGGGGATATCATCAGTTTTCGCGTCATTGATGAAGTGGATGAAGATGGCCTGCCGCTGATCCGTGAAGTCCTGATCACTCACCGTATCACACATGTGGACCCGCTGGGGCAGACCCTCATGACCAAGGGTGACAACAGCCCGGCAGACGATTCCCACAAATTCGCTTATAGTTTCCCTGATTCGCGCCTGCCTTTCCGCTATGTGGATTACGAAATTGTCAGTGTCTGGAATTGGGTAGCCTCTGTGGCCCGCTTGATCCAGGCCAGACCATTCCTGGCACTTGCGCTGGTATTAGCTATCATTCTTGCTTATATTTTGTTGAAAATGTTACACAATTGGCTTTATGAACCCTCTTTTCGCCTTATATTGCCTTTTTCAAAAAAACCTTTTACCATGAGCCTTGATGATTGACAGGAGGCGGCCCTCTGGCCGGTTTGCCTGAAAACCCCGCAAAGAACACTTGGAGGTTCCTTAAGTATGAACAAAAAGAAGCGTCGGCTCATCCTATTGTTGGCCGCCATCCTGGTCCTGGCATTGACAGTGAGCTTTGCCTATTTCAACGACTACAAATCTTATCAAAGGGGAGTTGAGGCGGGCACGCTTTTCTTCAACGAACCGGACACCCTCTTTCAGGCACTGGAGAATTACGCCCCGGGCGATGCCCGCGATGTAACAGCGGGTCTTTCCAATGGCGGCACCCTGGCCATGGAAGTCCGGGCAAAAATCGAACTTGAGAATACCGGCTCTCCCATCACCGGACCGGGCGGCTTCGCCGTCTACCTGGCTGATGATGTCCTCAGCTACAGTGAGGCGACAGGTTACAGCCTCCGCGCAGGAGCTACACCTGTCCTGACCAACGAAGGGATCGGCTACCATACCCTGGGCATCCTGGACGGAAGCATTGAGAAGATCGGCACCCGGCCTGAAAATGTGATCTTCTCCGAGTACATTGAAGGATCCGGCAACAATAAGGCTCTGGAACTCTTCAACACCTCCGAGGTCGCTGTTGATCTTTCCGAGTACTCCATCAAGCTCTATATGAATGGCGACACCTCAGCTCTTTATACCATCCCCCTCACCGGAACCCTGGGCTCGCGCCAGACCTTTGTCATCGCAAACCCCGGTGCTGACGCGGCCATCCTGGCCGTGGCCAACATGACGGCCGGCAACTTGCAGCATAACGGCGACGACGCCATTGTCCTTGAGCGAAATGGCATCGTGGCTGACCGGATCGGACGCGTAGGCGAGGACCCGGGCACCCACTGGGGAAGCGGCGGCGTCACGACAACGGATCATACGCTGGTGCGAAAAGCCACCGTCTGGAAGGGAGATCAGAACCCTGACCGCCCCTTCGATCCTGCCGATGAGTGGATTGCCTATCCCAATAACACCTTCAGCTACCTGAAGGCCCACTCGGTTACTTTCGCTGCGGACGTCTGGACGGGGCTTTCCAGCGCCTTCAAGGTTGTCATGCTGGATAACTCGGACAACAGCTGGCAGGGGGCAACCTTTGACCTGCACGTCACCTTCGAGGGACGCCAGTACCGCAATGCCCACGATCCTCTGGGACCTGGCGGCTGGTAAGAAGCAGGCAGGCCCTCCCGGGGGTATAATCAATTTGAATCCGTAGAAGCGGGGTGGTGCAAGGATCTGTACCATCCCTCTTTTATCTTGACAGGGAGTCTGCTCTTGCCATGGGAAAACGGGCCAAACAATCCATCTTTTTACTGGCCGCCCTGCTTCTGCTTGCCGCGACAGTCAGTTACGCCTCTTTTTCGGATCGTTATGAAAAGACCGGGGATGTCCAGGCAGGAAGTCTTTATTTCTCAGGGACCGGAGCCGCAATGGAATCCCTGGAGGGCATGAGGCCCGGAGATGGCCGGCTTTTGTCCTTCCAGGCCAAAAGCGGCGGGTCCCTGGCCATGGATACGCGGATCCGGATCCGCCTGGAACACGACCCGGCGGGCGACAGCGCTCAGGGCGGCTTCCTGGTTTACAGTTCCCAGGACTTTCTTGAAGGCCAGGAAGCGTCTTATGAAACACTCCTGGATCATGCCCAGCCTCTCCTGTCAGGGCCAGGTCAGATCACTCTTTATCCCGGTATCTTGAATGGAAGTCTTGAAAGCGTCAGCGGCGGAAAAAATGAGATCAAAGGCCAGTACGTCCTGCTCCTGGATCCGGACACATCCCTGGGCTTTCAGGGTCTGGACTTCCGGGTCCATGTCATCTTTGAAGGCCGCCAATACCTGAATAACAAGGCAGTCTCTTCCGGGGATGGCAGCTGGGAAGCGCTTTCCGGCCCCAATTATGCTGCCGACCTGACCCTGGATATCGTCCCGGCCAGGATTCCCTGATGGTGAGAGGAGGCATCTTGTGAAGAAAAAACTCATCCTTCCTGTCCTGCTCCTGATCCTCCTGGCCCTGGCGCTGACCACCAGCGGAGCCTACATGACCGACCACACCGTCGTCACCTTCTCGGGTTCCATTGACTTCAGGCGGACGGTCACTTTTAAAGACGGGGAAACGACGGTCCTGGAAACACGCCTCCTGCCCGGCCAGGCAATTGATTTTCCGCCGGACCCGGAGCTTCCGGATCTGCTTTTTGCGGGTTGGCTTTCTTCACTGGATGGCCAGATCTACCTGGCAACAGACAGCCTGATCACGGTCGATGACGTCCTCTTCGCGGCCCAGTACAGCCCGCAGGAATAAGAGCCTCCCTAGTCAGTCTTCCTGGTCTTCCGCTGCCAGCTTCAAGGTGATCTGCGGTGCCAGCCAGCCGGACATTTCGTCCAGAAGAGTACGGGCGGGCGCCAGCGCCATGTATTCATGAACCGGAAGCAACTCCCTGATTTCCTCTTCCGGCCTTCCGGAAAGATCGGCATAGGATTTTACCTGGCCGTAATAGGAGGCCAGATCGAAGGTTTTGCCCTGACGGCTGTAGTATTCCCTGGCCAGAATCTCGAACAGGTAACCGGTCCGGCTGACGTGGAGCATGTACTGGCGGGACATACCCTCGTCCATCTGGTGTGAGCCGGTCCCCACTTCCCGGCGGACAGCTTCCTCCAGTGTCAGGCCCTCTTCCATCGCTTCTTTTTCAAAGGACTCCAGCCGCTGCTGGCTGATGCGGGTGGCCTCTTCGTCGTTGATCTCAAAGGTGCTCCGTTTGACCAGCTCCGGCATAACATATTTGATCAGAATGGTGTGCAGGAGATCGTCGGCCATGGATTCAAAGAGCGCCTCCCTGAGCCGCAGGCGGTAGTCCTCCACTGTCTCAATACCGGGGATTTCCTCCCTGGCCACCATCTCATCAGTCAAAATATGGGGCTGACCCTCCGGCAGTTCGATACTGCTCTGTTTGGCGGCCAGCTCCTGGCACATGGCTTCAACCAGGGGCTCGATATCCGGGATGGTCAAGGTGCGGTAATGCTCCGGAATCTCAATACTTTGATAGTCATAAATGAAGGTTACCTTGGTTTCCATTTCATGCTCCCTTTTCCCTGTCAAGGCAGTCCGCCTCTTTTGCCTAAATTATAGCCTATGGGCTTTAAATACTCTTGCAGATGGTACAGGTCGGGGGCGTCTCGTAGTAGAATCATGGCAAGCGCATTGTCTGATGACAGTGCCCCTATGGAGACAGAGGTGGCGGGACTTCATGTTCATTTATTTTATTGTTGTATTTCTCATGCAGGTACTGGAGTCAATCGCCGGATTCGGATCGACTTCTATCGGCATCCCCCTGCTGGCTCTGGCTTTGGGAACGGAAACATCGGTTGCGCTGCTTTCTGGAGCAGGACTCGTCCTCTGTCTCATTATCGCCTCAAGTCAATATAAAAAGGTGCAGGTCCGCCAGCTCCTGATCATCCTGGCCTTTGTCATCCCTGTTATGCCTGTGGGCTATTTGCTCTACACCCAGCTGCGCTCCATGGAATGGGCCCTGCGCCTGATCATGGGGTCGGTAGTTACCTTGGTGGCCAGCCGTGAAATCTGGCGGCGTATGATCCGTAAAGACCCCGGTGACCCGCCCAAATGGTTTGTTTATACTGCCTTCGGTATCGGGGCTGTGGTCCAGGGCATGTTTTCGATGGGCGGAGCCCTGATCAATGTCTATGCCTTGACACGGATCAAAGACAAAAGCGCCTTCCGGGCAACCATGATCATGGTCTGGCTGATCACCAACAGCCTGTCTCTCCTCTTTCGCGTCTTCGTCCTCCACGCCTATACAAGAGTAATCTGGACCTATATCCTTTACTCCCTGCCTTTGATTTTTGCCGCCTTTTTCGTGGGCAATCGACTGCACAAGCGGATTCCAAACGAAAAATTCGCCCACGTCGTCTACCTGGTTCAGCTGGTTTCCGGCCTCTTCTCCATAGCCGGCGGCATTTTGCTGTTGGTTTAGGCGGGGGGCGCACAGATGATCTCTTTTTTTATTATCCTCTTTGCCATGCTTGTTCTTGAAACCATTGTTGGTTTCGGTTCAACCTCCATCGGCATCCCTATCCTGTCCCTTATTCTGGGCACGGAGCGGTCCATCAACCTCCTGGCCACCACCGGTTTTGTTCTCTGCCTTCTGATCTTCACAACCCAGCTTCGCAAGATCAACTGGCGCGAATTCCTGATTATGGCTGTCTGTGTCCTGCCCCTGCTTCCTCTGGGCTACCTGCTCTACGCCTGGATCCGTCCCTTCGAATGGCTGCTGCGGCTGACGACCGGTTCCGTTGTGACCCTGGTGGCTGGTCATGAGCTGTGGAGGCGGCTGATCAGGCGGGATGATTCCGACCTGCCGGCCTGGGTGGCCTATACTTCTTTGGCTCTTGGCGCTCTGGTTGAGGCCATGTTCTCCATGGGCGGGCCCCTGGTTAATGTCTACGCCCTGACCCGGATCAAGAACAAAAGTGTCTTCCGGGCGACCATGTCGGCCGTCTGGGTCATGACCATCAGCCTTTCCATAGCCTTTCGCGTTTTTTATCTGAGGGCCTACACGGAGTCTACCTGGCTTTGGATCCTCTATGCGCTGCCCCTGGTTGTCCTGGCATTTCTCCTGGGCAACCGCCTCCACTACAAGGTCCCCGACCAGCGCTTCACAATCATCGTCTATGCCGTCCAACTGATCGGCGGTCTCTTTTCCATCGGCGGAGGCATCTTCCTCCTTCTCTAGGCCGGCCGGCGGACAAATAGCGTATACTCTGGTAAGGAAACGTTGAGAGGTTAACGCATATGGGTTTTTATCTTCTGCTGGTCCTTCTGATGAACATCATCGAGGCCATCGCCGGTTTTGGATCCATTTCCATCGGCGTTCCGATCCTGTCACTCTTTTGGGGGGCGGAAAAATCCGTTGCCCTCTTCACGGCCACCAGCCTGCTCATGCTGGCTATCATGCTGGCCACCCAATACAAGAAAATCAATGTCCGTGAATTTCTGATCATCCTGGCCTGCATCGTACCCATCATGCCGGTGGGCTACCTGCTCTTCGCGACACTCCGCAATGTAGAGTGGGCCCTGCGCCTGATCATCGGCACACTGGTGACCTTTGTCAGCGGCCGGGAAATCCTTCGCATGATCCGCAAGAAAGAACCCAGCCAGATGCCGCCTCTGGCCATGTATATTTCCCTGGGCGTCGGCGCCGTCATCCAGGGCATGTTCTCCATGGGAGCGCCCCTGATCAATATCTACGCCCTCAGCCGTATGAAGGACAAGGGGACTTTCCGGGCCACCATGGTAGCGGTCTGGATCGTGACCAATACCATTACCACCCTCTACCGGATCTTTGTCCTCCAGGTTTATACCAATGAGATGGCCGTGACCATCGGCTATGCCCTCCCCCTGGTGGTCCTGGCCTACTTCATCGGCAACTGGCTGCACCACCGGATCTCCAATCAGAAGTTCTCCAACTTCGTCTACATCATTCAGTTTGTCAGCGGCCTGATCTCCATCGCGGGCGGCATCAGCAAACTGGTTTAGGCAGGCTCCCCATGAGCTCGTACAGAGAGAAGGCCTTTGCCCTCCTGGAGGCGACCCGCAACCATATCTTTGAGCTGGGGCAGACCCTCTTTGACCATCCCGAACGGGGCTTCCAGGAGTTTGAGACAGCCGCCATCATCGGAGACTATCTGGAGCGGACCGGCATCCCCTTCCAGCGGGAGCTTGCCAGAACAGGGATCCGGGCCACCCTGGGGACAGAGGGTTATCATCTGGCTCTGGTTGCCGATATGGACGCGCTCGAAGTCCAGGGGGACAAGGGACCTGTCCTGCGCCACGCCTGCGGCCACAGCATCCAGGTGACGGTCATGCTGGCCTTAATGCGAATCTTCAAGGACTTGGGAATCCCCGGGTCAGAGCCCGGGCGGATCAGTTTCCTGGCGACACCGGCTGAAGAATTCCTGGATCTGGATTTCCGGCGGGAGTTGATCAGGCAGGGAACGGTCACCCATCTGTCCGGCAAGCAAAGCATGATAGCTCTGGGTCTTTTCGACGATGTGGACGCCGTTCTCAGCTGTCACGTTTCCGGGGATGACCACTTCCGTTTTGACGTAGGCTCCACCCTGGCCGGCTTCAATGTCAAACAAGTCCGCTTCCTTGGGCGGGCGGCCCATTCGGGTGTAGCCCCCCATCTTGGGAGAAATGCCCTGCAGGCGGCGACCCTTTGCATCCAGGCCTCTTCTTTTCTGCAGGAACAATACGCTCCGGAATCCGGTGTCCGCCTCTACCCCATTTTGACCCAGGGCGGTTTGTCGGCCAATGCCATTCCGGAAGTAGCTGTCCTGGAGACCTACCTGAGAGCCCATTCAACCGAAGACCTGCTTGACCTGGATCAACGCTTCGAGGCTTTGGCCGGCCACTGTGCCGGGGCGCTTGGTCTGGAGCATGAAATTGTCCGGACCAGCGGCTACCTGCCCCTGGTCCAGTCAGCTGAACTCAATGAAGTTATCTACCGGAACATGCTCAATCTCTGCCGGACAGAGGACATCCTGGTGGGCCCTTCATCCAGCGCCTCAGGCGACATGGGCGATCTGGCCAGTCTCCTGCCGGCGGTACAATTTGGTTTTTCTGGAACCAGCGGCCGCGTTCACAGTGCCGCCTTCGAAATCCAGGACCAGGAAAAGACCTACCTGGATCCGGCCCGGGTCCTTCTGGGGACGGTCATTGACCTCTTTGAGAATCCCGCTTTGCAGGTAAGCAATGCCCGCTACACGGAAGATAAGAAGGCCTATCTGGCAAGCTGGCTGGGCAGCCCGGATGCTTAAGACTGAATGGGAAACTTTCTCAGGCGGTCGTAAACTTCAGCAACAGGCAAGCCCATAACCGAGAAAAAGTCGCCGTCAATCCGCTCGATCAGAAGGCCCCCCAATTCCTGGATACCGTACGCTCCGGCCTTGTCAAGGGGGAGCCCCGTCTCCACATAGCGATCGATCAGATCTTCCAGATTCCGCGTGAGGGGACGGAAGGTGACCAGTGACTGGCTGACGAATAATTCCTCATGATCTTTGGCTACCAGGGCAACCCCAGTATCCACCTCATGCGTCCGGCCTGCCAGGGTTCTAAGCATCCAGCGGGCCTCTTCCCGGTCAAGGGGCTTGCCAAATATCCGGTCATCCAGGCTGACAAGGGTGTCAGCGGCCAGAATCAGATCCTGGGGATGGGCATCCAGCACGGCATAGGCCTTGGCCCTTGCCAGAAGCTGGACAAGATCCTGCCTGGCCAAACCGGGATGATCTTCCTGGATCCTGGAAGCCAGGGCCTCCTCATCACAGGCCGCCGGAGCCGTCTCAAAGGACAGGCCCGCCATGGCCAGAAGTTGGTTTCTGCGGGGGGATCGGCTTGCCAAAATCAGTTTCATTCCTACCTCCTGGATTATCTCTACCCGATGATTATACGCAAATGTTCCCGGACTGCGGCCATGTTAGAATGAAGTCAAAAGATCGCCCTTTAAGGCTAGCAGGCTGCGTCTGAATGAAAAGTAAAAAACTCCAAAGAAGATTGGCTCTTTTTGTCGCCATCGCCATCGTCCTCTCCCTCTTTGTTGCCGTCACCCTGATCCTGGCCATGAGCGGCTGTCAGAAGGCTGACGCCCAGCATCTGTCAGCGCTTCCTGCAAGTCCCGCCCCGGGCGATGATCAGGAGCCGGTTGCTGCCGACCTGATCAACCTGGGAGAAAGTCAGATTCAGTGGGTGGCTTTGACAGACGCGGTGTGCCCGGGCGTTGCCTCCATGGCCGCTTCAGCCAAGAGCCCCTCGCCGGCCAAAAAGATCAAGGCCAAATGCCATCTGGTCAATCCGCTTATTTCCAACCCCGGAAGGATTGCCTTCACTTTTGATGACGGACCCGGCCGGCATACGGAGCGCCTGCTGGATGCCCTCAAGAGTTTCAATGTCCGTGTTACTTTCTTTGTCCAGGGCAGGGCGGCCGAACGTTACCCCCACCTGATCCAGCGCATGCAAGAAGAGGGCCATCAGGTCGCCAACCACACCTATTCCCACGTTTTCTTAACCAAAGCCGATCCGCTTATCCGGGAGCAGCAGCTGCTTGAAACCAGTGATATCATTGAAAATCTTACGGGCAGCAGGCCGACCATCATGAGGCCGCCTGGAGGCCATCGGGGGGAGGAAGTCTACGCGGAAGCCGGACGCCAGGGAATGGCAACCGTGCTCTGGGATATCGATACAGCTGACTGGGTTTACAAGGACGCCGGCTACGTCTATGATTTTCTTTTAAGACGGGCCAGGGCGGGCAAGATCTTCCTCATGCACGACATCCACCCGACCACGGTCGACGGCTTCATCCAAGCCCTGCCTCTGCTGCTGGACCATGGCTTTGTTCCCGTCACGGTCGATGAACTGATCCAGCTGCAGCCAGGAGATGTCTATCCGGCCTTTTGGCGGCGTTAGGCAGTCGGCGAAACGAAGAAGACCCGCTCCATGACAGGCGGTGTCAGCGGAAAGTCCCCCGCGCCCGTTTCCAGCAGAGCCAGGCGGTCCACTTCTTCCATGCCCAGAATGACACGGCCGAAGGCAGCGTAATCCCCGTCCAGGAAAAGCGAGTCCCCGTGACAGATAAAGAACTGGGAGCTGGCTGAATTCGGAAGCGGAGTTCTGGCCATTGAGACAGCGCCCCGCCGGTGGGACAGGCGGTTGTCGACGCCGTTTGAAAGAAACTCACCCTTGATGGTCTCCCTGGATCCGCCGCGGCCAGTCCCTTCCGGATCGCCGCCCTGGATCATGAAGCCCTCAATAATCCGGTGAAAAATCAGTCCGTCGTAAAAAGACTGGCCGACCAGCGTCTTGAAATTGGCAACGGTCAGGGGAGCTGAATCAGGGTTCAGCTCAATGACGATGTGGTTGCCGCTGTCCATGAGGAAATCGATGTAGTTGGTTTCTTCCTGGCTTATCACGTAGCCTTCCGCTACTTTTTCTTCTGTCAAGGTCTTCGTCCCTTCTGTAATGACCGGAGCTGCCGGCCTGCTTTCTTCTTCTATTCTTTGCCCGCAGCCTGTCAGCAAGGACATGCTGGCCAGCAGGATCGTCAATGCCCTCAGGGTCTTAATACTTTTCATCTTCTTCTAAAACTTCCGGTGTCTACGACCCGGTCACGCCGCCGGTCATTCAGGTAGGCGGGATATAGGCTTCAGCTCCCCAAAGATACAAATATTCCCCCTCTGACACCTGGATGTAGTTGAGTGAATCCTTGAGCTCATAAGTGCGAAGAGGCCCTCCGGCCAAATCGTGTGCTGAGGCGTAGATCTCACAGACGGGAGTCTCACCGTCTGCCTGCCCCCCTGTAACCGTCAGCATTCCGGGGAAGATATCCAGACCGATCCGGAAGAAGCCGTCCCGCAAAGTGACCGGGTAGCAGCCCTGCATCTCCCGTTCCTCTTCTGTTTCGACCTTGGCCCCCTTATAGCGCAGGATTTCACCCTGGCGCACCTCAACCCAGGCGCGCTGGCGGAAAGCCTGCACCCGGACGGGATCTGTCTGATTGCGGTCAGCCGCCAGCAGATGGAAGAGGCCGTCACCGTTCAGAGCCGTTAAACAATAGAGCCCCGGTTCAAGGTCCGTCGGCTCTTCTGCCGGGATCCGGACATGAACTTCATGTTCAAAGACAGGTGAGCTCTCCGAAGGTTCGGGGGTCACTGTGCTCTGACTGCCGCCAGGCTGGCAGCCTGCTGCAGGAAGGGCCAGCAAAAGGGCCAGAATCAGAAAAACAGGCCATGGCTTTATTTGTTTACTCATTTCTTTTTGCTCCTCGGATATAAACATCCGGTCACCTAGCGGTAGGGTTCCTTGAAGACCTTCTTCTCAATCAGACGGAAGAGAGGAAGTGTCAGGGGAATGGCAAGCAGCCCGTAGACGATGCCTCCGGGTATGTCCAGAACGACATGCTGCTTGGTCGTCACCGTTGTCAGGGCAACCAGGGTGAAATAGAGGCTGACCAGTATTTTAAACCAAAGCTTGACCGGACGCAGCTTCCAGATGAAGAAGATGGTCAGCGTACAAAGGATGACATGGATGGAGGGAAAACCGCAATAGTTGTTGTCGGTGCGGTAGGTAAAGGCCAGGATGCGTGAAAATAGATCGGTCGCCCCGTAGACTTTTTCATAGGGGACGGGGATCTCCGTCTGGAAGAGAGGAAAGGTGGCATCCGCCATCAGCTGGCCGATGATCATAGTCAGGGTATAGCGGCGATAGAGGCTCCGGTCGCGGAAGAGATAAACCAGGGCCAAAATGAAGATCAAAGGTCCCCAGCTGTTGTAGATCACGGACGTCCAGGGCCAGAGTGGGATCAGCCGGTCAAAGGGAATCTCAAGACTGCGTACCGTCCCGATGGGGTGGTTGAGCAGCTGCATGATCCACATGGTGGCCAGGTAAAGAACCAGGAGAATCAGGTCGCGCCAGTAGAAGCGCAAATAGGCCAGCTTGGCCTTTAAACCTTTTGGAGGCTCCTGTCCCGGTACCGATATCCCCTGCCTGAGATCATCCATGCTTGTGTTTACTCCCCGGCTGCCTTGGCCAGACCGTTACGGTCACTGATGCGGTTAAGGGCACGGCCTCCCAAATAGAGCAGGAAAATCAAAAGATCGTAGCCGGCCAACATCAAAAGATTAAAGGTAAAGGGCGGGAAAGACAAGGCAAAGTCCTTGAGCGGGCCCGGAGGAAAGGACATGTAGCCATAATTGAAAAGGATGTTTTCGTGGGCCAGGAAGGTTCCGTTGCAAAGACCGTTGAAAATAATCAAACCGACGTTGTATAGGGTCGTGACCAGCAGGGCGATTTTCAGACCCCTCTTTTCAAAGCGGTAACCCATGGCAAAGATGACATAGAAGACCAGCCAGCCGATCAGGAGATGAACGATGAAGAACTGGAAATTGGTGTAATGGGGAAAATCAAAACGGTAAAGGTCCATGAAGGCCATGGAGAAGAAGGAACCCAGGAAAGCCCAATAGACCCAGATATGGCGCAGGACCTTGACTCCGAAGATCAGATCCAGGATCAGGAGCCAGACGCAGATCCGGCAATGATAGAGGGGAAGGCTGAGTTCGACGTTGAAGTAACCGGATAAAAACTGCCAAAGGTAGAGCACAATCTGGTCTGCCAGCAGAATCACCGCAATCACCCGCGCCAGCCGGCCGGGGTCTTTCTGGGAAGCCAGCCGTTTGCGGAAGAGAACAATGAAGACCATGACCCCGATCCAGAGTGCCAGGATGGCGATCATGAGCGGCAAGGAAATTTCTACGGGTTCGGCTCTTTCGACGCCATAAAAGAAATGCTGAAAAAAGCTCATTAGTACACCTCTCCAAAACCCCGGCCAAGTCGGGGTTAATAAGCGTATTATACGGCAATCAGCCGTCAGGTAAAGCCATGCGCAGGTTTTCTATTGTGAGTCTGAAATCTGGTCCCAGCCAAATGAGCGCGTTACCGCCTTTTTCCAACCAGCGACCTTGTCATGGCGAAGGGTTTCGGCCATGGACGGTTGGAAAAGGCGGTCGATTTTCCAGCTGGCAGCCAATTCATCCAGGCCCGACCAGAAACCCACCGCCAGGCCGGCCAGATAAGCCGCGCCCAGGGCTGTAGTCTCAACACAGGCCGGGCGCAGGACGGGGACCCCCGTAATATCGGACTGGAACTGCATGAGAAAGTCGTTGGCCGCCGCGCCGCCATCCGCCTTGAGGGCGCTCAGTGAAATACCCGAATCCTCCTGCATGACCTCCAGAACATCCTGTGTCTGGTAGGCAATGGATTCCAGGGCCGCCCGAACCACATGGCGGTCGTTGACACCCCGGGTCAGGCCGACCAGAACCCCGCGGGCATGCTGATCCCAGTAGGGGGCTCCCAGGCCCGTGAAGGCCGGCACCAGATAGCAGCCATGGGTATCGGCCACCTGCCTTGCCAGGATCTCTGAGTCAGCCGCTGTTTTGATCAGGTGCAGCTCATCGCGCAGCCACTGAATGGCAGCCCCTGCGACAAAGATGGAACCTTCCAGGGCGTAATTAACCCGGCCATTCAGCCCCCAGGCAATGGTGGTAACCAGGCCCTTGCTGCTGAATACAGGAGTCTCCCCCGTGTTCATGAGAAGAAAGCAGCCGGTTCCGTATGTGTTCTTGGCTTCACCCGGCGAAAAACAGGCCTCGCCGAAGAGGGCGGCCTGCTGGTCGCCTGCGGCACCTGCCAGGGGGATGGCGCCGCCCAGGAAGGACGGATCCGTCTGGCCATAGAGGCAGCTGGACGGCCGGACCTCTGGAAGAATCTCCGGCGGGATATCCAGGATCTTCAGAATTTCCTCATCCCAGGTCAGGCGGTTGATATCAAAGAGCATGGTTCGGGAAGCGTTGGAGTAGTCGGTGACATGGACCTGGCCCCGGGTCAGCCGCCAGAGCAGCCAGGTCTCCACTGTGCCGAAGAGAATTTGGCCGGCCCGCGCCCGCCCGCGAAGCCCGGGCACATGATCCAGAATCCATTTGATCTTGGTGGCGCTGAAATAGGCGTCAATGACAAGGCCGGTCCGCTGGCGAAAGAAATCAGTCAGGCCCTCTTCCTTGAGGCGGTCGCAGATACCCGCAGTCCGCCTGCACTGCCAGACAATGGCGGGATGGACGGGCTCGCCCGTCTGCCGGTCCCAGAGAATGGTCGTTTCACGCTGGTTGGTGATACCGATGGCGGCGATATCCTGGGCACGGGCGTCGATCTTGTTCATGGCTTCGACTGCCACGCCCAGCTGGCTGGACCAGATCTCATTGGCATCGTGTTCGACCCAGCCCGGCTGGGGAAAAAACTGCCGGAACTCCTTCTGAGCCATGGAGGCCACCTGGCCCTCCCTGTCAAAGAGAATGCAGCGGTTGCTGGTCGTCCCCGCATCCAGGGCCATCACGTATTGACTCATGGCTTGCCTCCTTACTGGTCAATATCCCGGGTCGCAACGAAATTGGCAGCGTGTCCCAGGATCTTTTCGACGACAAGGTCACCGCGGCGGATTGGCGGGATCATCTGGATCCCATCCAGAAGCCGGACAGCCTCCTTCATGTCTTTTTTAGGGATGGGCTGATCGGTCTTGACCGGGCAGCGCGGATGAACGGCGCTTTGGACACAAACGGTTGAGGTCACCGTCCGGACCGGATTCATGGCTTCCTCACGGCCGTAGCTGAGCCCCCGCTTGCAGCGATTGCCGGAAACCTTGAAATCATCCGCCTCATCAACGGTCAGATGGCAGCCCTGGGGGCAGAGAATGCAGATCATTTCTTTCATTGGGCCGTTATCCCGCCTTCTTTTTCTTCCAGTGCAATTTCAAGCTGGCCGCCCTGGATTTCTTCCAGCAAGGACCGGGTCAGAGTCAGATCCTCCATTTCACCCGGAGCCATATAGGGTTTGCGGAAGGAGCCCAGCACCCGGTCACCGTCTTTAAGAAGAATACGCCTGGGGCTCTTTTCCGGCTGCCGGACACGGAAGAAAAGCCGGATCGGATCCTGGGCCCGGCTCACCCGTATTTCCTGAGGGACGGTATAGGCAATTCCCGGGCCGGGAATGACGCGAACCAGATCTTCTTCCGAAGAAACCGCCGGAGTCAGGCCGTTCACATAAGCGGCGGCAGCCCGCCCGGCTTCCTCGCTTTCCTGGGTCACATAATCGACAAGATCGTGGACATGCAGGACGTTCCCACAGGCAAAGATACCCCTGACCGAGGTCTCCTTGTTCTCCCGGACCAGGGCTCCGCCTGTTCTGGGATCCATCTCAATCCCGGCTGCCCGGGTCAATTCATTTTCCGGTATCAGGCCCACGGAGAGGAGGACCGTGTCCACTTGAAAATAGCGGTCGGTCCCCGGGACAGGTTTCAGATCCTGGTCGACTGCCTGGACATTGACACCGCTGACGCGCTCCTGGCCGTCAATCCTTGTGATGGTGTGGGACAGGAGCAGGGGAATGTCATAATCGTCCAGACACTGGACAAGGTTGCGGGCAAGTCCGCCCGAATAAGGCATGAGCTCGACACAGGCCACCACCTCCGCCCCCTCAAGGGTCATCCGGCGGGCCATGATCAGGCCGATGTCCCCGGAACCCAGAACAATGACCCGCTCTCCTACCATGTAGCCTTCCATGTTGACATAGCGCTGGGCGGTTCCGGCGGTCAGGATCCCCGAAAGCCTCTTGCCGGGAATGCCAATAGCCCCCCGGGTCCGCTCACGGCAGCCCATAGCCAGGATGACTGCCTGGCTCTCAATCCACCGGTAGCCTTCCGAAGCACTCATGAGGCCGATCCGATGGCCTGTCCCGCCCGGTTCAATGGCCAGGACCATGGTGTCGCATTGGACCTTGAGACCCTCTGCCTTAAGCTGGTCGGCCAGCCGGCCGGCGTATTCGGGGCCGGTCAGCTCCTGACCGAAATAATGGAGGCCAAATCCGTTATGGATGCACTGGTTGAGGATGCCGCCGGCTTCCCGGTCCCTCTCCAGGATCAGGATCCGGGACAGGCCGCTTCGCCTGGCCGCGACAGCGGCGCCAATACCGGCCGGCCCGCCGCCGATTACAACCAGCTGCCAGCGCTCAGTCACGGGGACAACCCTCTTTGGTGGGACGTGTCAGGATCCTGCTGCCCCGGCCATCTTCTTCAATCTCCAGGGGCTGTCGGCCGCTCTCACGGGCCAGGATCTCCAGGACACGGGGCCCGCAAAACCCTCCCTGACAACGGCCCAGACCCGAACCGGTCCGCCGCTTGACCCCGTCAATGGAGACAGGGGGAATGGGGCTTTTCATGCAGGCAACCAACTCCCCTTCCGTGATAGTCTCGCAGCGGCAGATGACCCGTCCGTACAGGGGATTGTCCCGGACGAAGGCTTCTTTCTGGTCTTCGGGTATCTCCTTGAAGCGGATGACCCGGCGGCCGCCCTCCCAGACTTCTTTCTTTTTCAGGTCCAGCCCGTTCTCAGAAAGCAGATCACGGCCCAGGCGCGCGATGGCAGGTGCGGAGGTGAGGCCGGGCGACTTGATGGCGGCCAGATCCAGGAAGTTCTCCGCTGCCAGACCGATGACAAAATCCTGGCGGTCGCTGTTGGCGCGGACTCCGGCAAAATTGCGGATATTGGCGTTCAAAGGGAGAGAGGGTACCATCTTGCGGGCGATCTCCCCGATATGGTCGAGGCCTGCCCGGGTGACCCCCGTATCGTCCGGGTCATCGATGATCTGGGAGTTGGGGCCAACCAGGAAGTTATCGTGAATGGTGGGGGATACAGTCACTCCCTTGCCGTGCTCGGTCGGGCAGTGGAAGATGATGGACTGGATCAGCGGCCCCGCTGTCCGGTCCAGGAGATAGTATTCCCCCCGGGTAGGCTGGATCTGAAAGGAAGGTTCCGCAACCAGATCGTGGATGAGGCCGCTTTCAAGGCCGGCTGCGTTGACCACATAGCGGGCCTTGATTTCTTCTTCTGAATCCTGAAAGCCCATCCTGTAAAAACCGGGCTCCCGCCTGATGGCTGTGACACGGGAGTCGGGCATGAAGATCACGCCGTTGCGAAGCGCCACCTCCGCCATGGCCAGGGCGAAGTCCCAGGGATTGATGACACCTGCTTCCGGCGCCCAGAGGGCGGCGACAAGATCGGGAGACAAGCGGGGTTCCCGCTGACGCGCCTGATCCCCGCTGATGATCTCCAGACCTGCGCAGCCGTTGGCCAGACCCTGTCGGTAGAGCTCCTCCAGAGTCAATCGCTGGCTGGCGTCAAAGGCCAGGACCAGGGAACCGGTTTGCCTGTGTTCCACGTCCAGCTCCCGGCACAGTTCATAGCAGCGGTGCATGCCCTCAACATTCAATTGGCCCATGAGGCTTTCAGGCGGGGGATCAAAACCGGCATGGATAATGGCCGTATTGGCACGTGACGCGCCCATGGCGACGTCATTCTCCTTTTCAATGAGCAGAACCGATACTTGGTATTGAGACAGCGTATAGGCCAGTGCACAGCCGACCACACCGGCGCCGATAATGGCAACATCGTACATGGGTCCAGGCCCTCCCCGACCATTATCCACTCCCGGCCTTCAAAGTACAACCGGACCTAATGGCTGGCCAGAAGAATGACCCCCGTGACCAGGAGCAGCACATTGGCTGCTTTGAAAAAGAAGGCCTGATTGATCCTGGACTGCAGTTTCTCGGCTACAAACAAGGTAATCAGTACAAGGGGGGCACAGAGGGCGATCAGCTTCAGGCCCTGGAGATTGATCTTGCCGGCAAAGCCGTAATTGAGCAGCATGAACCAGTTGAGGGCACCCCAGACTGCCGAGCAGGTGGCCCGGAACTCCGTTTTATCCGGGAACTCGTGGATGGCATAAACCATGAGAAAGGCGCCGCCGGCGACAAAAAGCCCCTGCATGATCCCGGCCAGAAGGAGGATGAGAAGGCCCAGAATCTTGCCAGGCCGGCGGGGCGGCCCTTTCCTGGGGATAAAGCTGGCCAGGGCGATCCCGATGGTTGCCAGGCCATAAAGAGTTATGAGCAGCGGGGCGTCCAGCACCTTGTCCAGGAGCAGGCCGGCTCCGGTTCCAATAGCCATGACCAGGAGAATGAAAGCCAGTTTGGGCCGGTTGATCTGACGCCAGTAGCGGATGGAGACCAGCATGCCCGTGATCAGGGAGAGGGCGGTTGCCAGCAGGCGGGCCTGGTCAAAACCGATCAGCAGAATGGTGATGGGCAGTGAGAGCAGGGCGCCGCCGAAGCCCGTGACCGACTGGACCAGATAGGCAATCAGAATGACGATGATCAGATAGACGGTTTCCATGAGCCCCCTTCACATAAAGACAACTATAGCGCAAAAGCTTTGAAGAAAAGCGTCCTTTGGCCGACCACAGAAACTGGCACTCCTTACAAGAGAGTGCCAAAATGTCAGAATTGCTCCAAAATTCCATTGAACTATTTTCACAAGCGGCCCTTATGCTGTTTACAGAATAAGAACAAAGGAGGCAAAGGATATGTTTGACTTAATTCCCTACAGCCGCCGTGAACGCGGCCTGGTCAATGATTTCAACCGCTTCTTCGGCAACGCCTTTTTGCAGGATTTCTCCGGTGTGAGAGGCTTCAAAGTTGACGTTCAAGATGCGGGCGATCATTTCCTTCTGGAAGCAGACCTCCCCGGCGCGAAAAAGGAAGACATTAAGATCAGTCTGGACGGCCAGCTCCTGACCATCCGGGCGGAACAAAACGCGGAGAAGACTGACGAAGGCAAGAACTACGTTTACAAGGAACGCTCCTACGGCTCCTGCTCCAGAAGCTTTGATGTTTCCGGAATCGATACCGGGGCCATCAAGGGCAAATTCAAGGACGGAGTCCTGTCCCTGACCCTGCCCAAGCAGGACAGGAAAACTGAACCGGAAGCCATTGAGATCCAAATCGAAGACTAGGCCGCCCTGCGGTTGCCGCAAGGAGGCGGGTCAGCTGACCCGCCTCCTTTTTTTGTTGCCCTAAAACCGTTAAAGTACAGGTAAGAGTCCGCTCGTTTCTATCAAGCATGACAGGAGAGAGGCTTATGTCCGGAAACCCCCTTGAAATGGCCCTGATCTATGGCGACGGCGGTGACGAAGAGAAGCGCTGGCACCGGTCACGCACGGCTTCACTTGAATACCATTACACAGTCAGCCACCTGGAAGACCTGATCACAAAAGAGGACCGGGTCCTGGAGGTCGGCTGCGCGACAGGCTATTACGCCTTTCATTACGCCGACTCCTGCAGGGAATACCTGGGCATTGACATCCATCCGCCCCACATTGACCGCTTCCGGGAGAAGATCAAGACCAGCGGACATTCCCATCTGTCCTGCCGCCTGGGTGACGCCACACATCTTCTGGGTATTATGGACCAGGAATTCGATGCAGTCCTCTGCCTTGGCCCCCTCTACCATTTGCCGGAGGAAGAAGGGGAAGCCGCCTTTTCCGAATGTGTCCGCGTCTGCCGGCCGGGCGGCCTCCTGGCCTTTGCCTACATGAACCGGGTCGGCGTCTATGCCGGTGCCTGCCTGGCCCAGGGGCCGGACGGCATCTATCCCAATAGCCGGGCCAACAGGCTGATACTGGAAGAAGGCCGCGATGATTTGCGGCCCGACTCCTTTTTCTATACCATGCCCGAAGACATGGAAAGGCTGGCAGCCCGCCACGGACTGGAAAAGATCAAGAACCTGGGAACCGACTTCATGATCACCATGGGCCTGGTCGACCGGATGACCCCTGAGGCCTTTGAAAAGATGCGGCCCCTCTACGATCAGATGACCCGCCATGAAAGCTGCACCGGCATGAGCAACCACGCCCTCCTCATCTGCCGGAAAAGTTCTTCCCCTTAATCAAGCTTTCGGCAGAATTCCGCGAAGTCCCTGAGCAGGAAGGCCTTGTCTTCCGGCGGGTAATACTTGTGATCTGAGTCTTCAAGCCAGTCCAGGGAAATCATGGGATTGGGTGTCAGATAAGAAGCCGATTTGGCTGAGACGATTTCGTCCAGGCGGGACATGAGTACCCGGCTGGGAATCTGCAGGCGGGGGATGGCTTCCCGCGTCTGTTTCATGAATCTCAGGAGCTCATTGTAGCGGGAGATATAGCGCAGGTAGCGCCAGACCTTCCGGTCTGGGTCAATGCCGTAGAGAGCCTTGGCAGTCTCAACCGAAGGATTGCCCCGTGACTTCAGATCCAGTGCCGCGCGGACAGCCTGATTGGCCGACGTGCCCGTTGCCCTGGCCCGCAAGGGGACAGCCAGGAGGAAGAGACCTTTCACCTGATCCGGTTTTTGAAGGGCCTGGTCAATGGCCAGAAGTGTCCCCATGGAATGACCGGTGATCAGTAGGGTACTGTGGCGGGCGGCCAGATCATCGACTGCCTGGCCGGCCTGCTCTCTCCAGCGGGCCATGGAAGCGCGGCCGAAATCCAGGGCGCTCCCCCCGTGCCCCTGGAGCAGGATAGACTCGATGGTCCAGTCTTGAGGGACCTGACTGTAGAGGTCGCGAAAATGGTAGGGCGATCCGCAAATGCCATGGATAAAAAGCACGGCCTTGGAAGCCCCTTCCACCTTGCGGTGAAAGGCTGTGTGTTTCGGATTCATAAGCTTTCCCCCAGGCGCCTGAGGCGCAGGCTTGCCGGGAATCCCCCTAAACCAGGCGGTCCAGCGCTTCTTCGATCCGGTCCATGGCCTCGATCAGGTTGTCCATGGAGTTGGAATAGGTCAGCCGGATGGCGTGCGGAGCCTCAAAAGCTCCTCCGGGTACCAGGGCGACGCCGGCCTCATCCAGCAGATAGTCAGCCAAAGCGGACGCATCCTCAATGACCCGGTCTCCCGTCCGGCGGCCAAACAGGTCTGTCACGTCCGGGAAGAGATAGAAGGCCCCGTCGGGGAAGGGGCAGCGGACCCCCGGGAGCGCGCTCACACGCCCATAGAGGTAATCCCGGCGCTCCTGGAAGGCCTGCCGCATGACCTCGACCTCCCTGTCGCAGGATTCAAGGGCCGTAATGGCTGCCCATTGGGCAAAGGAGGTAGCATTGGATGTTGTGTGGCCCTGGATGGCAGAAAGTCCCCGGATAATGGAGCGCGGCCCCGCGGCATATCCCAGGCGCCAGCCTGTCATGGCGTAAGCTTTTGAGAAGGCATTGATGGTTATGGTCCGTTCCCGGATCTCAGGAGAAAAGGAGGCCATGCTGACATGGGCCGTGTCCCCATAGATCAGCTTCTCGTAAACCTCATCCGTCACCAGCATCAGGTCATGATCCAGCGCCAGCCGGGCCACGGTCCGCAGGCTTTCTTCCGTGTAGACGGCCCCGGTCGGATTGTTGGGGCTGTTGATCAGGATGACCCGGGTTTTGGCTGTGATGGCGGCTTCCAGGGCCTGGAGGTCCAGGCGGTTGTCCTCCTGAACCGGGATCAGGACAGGGACTGCGCCCGCCAGTTTGACCATCTCCACATAACTGACCCAGCAGGGGGTCGGGATGATAACCTGGTCGCCCGGGTTGCAAAGAGTCAGGAAGGTGTTGGTCAGGGCATATTTGGCCCCGGTCGACACCAGAATTTCGTCGGCCTCATAGGCAACCTTGTTTTCGCGCAGGAGTTTTCGGGCGATGGCCTCCCGAAGCTCCGGTATCCCCGGCGTCTGAGTATACTTGGTTTTTCCGTCCAGCATGGCCTGACAGGCCGCCTGGATGATGGGGGCCGGCGTGTTGAAGTCGGGTTCACCGCTGTTGAGGGCGATGATATTTTTGCCTTCCTTTCGCAGTCTTGCGATCTTGCTGTTGAGCTCCAGGGTCTGGGAGGGCGTAATTTGGCGGATACGGTCTGAGATCATGGGAACATCCTCTTCATCCTTGCAAGCCTTGGCGGACACGGGCCAGCTGTTCAAACAAAACCTGAGGCATCTTGGGCCCGTAAGTGCCGAAGTGTGCCTCAACTGCGTCAAGCTCGGCCAGCCAGGCCTCGGGGTCGATTGTGGTAATGGCCTCCAGGTCGTCTGCCGGCAGATCCAGACCAGAAAGATCCAGATCCTCCGGACCAGGCAGGTAACCAATGGCTGTCTCTCTGGCACCGGCCGTGCCGTCGCAGCGCTCGGCCACCCATTTGAGCACCCGGCTGTTTTCGCCGAAACCCGGCCAGAGGAAATGACCGTCATCCCCTCTCCTGAACCAGTTGACAGCAAAAATCTTGGGCAGCTTGTCGGGACTTGTCTTCTGCCCCGTGCGCAGCCAATGCTGCAGGTAATCCGCCACGTGGTAGCCGATAAAGGGGAGCATGGCGAAAGGATCCCGCCTGACCTGGCCAATCTTGTCCGAGATGATGGCGGCGGTCACTTCCGAGCCCATGATGGCTCCCAGGAAAACCCCGTGCTCCCAGTCAAAGCTCTGATAGGCCAGGGGAATGGTCGACGGCCGGCGGCCGCCTACCAAAATGGCATCGATGGGGACGCCCTGGGGATCTTCCCAGTTGGGCGCGATGGAGGGACAGTTTCTGGCCGGTGCCGTAAAGCGGGCGTTGGGGTGGGCTGCCTTATCAGGCGCCCCCGGCGACCAATCCCCGCCCCGCCAGTCGGTCAGATGGCCGGGAGGATCCTGGCCGATTCCTTCCCACCAGACGTCGCCGTCATCCGTCAAGGCCACATTGGTGAAGATGGTATCGGATTGAATGGACTCCATGGCGTTGGGATTTGAGTCGTGGGAGGTGCCGGGAGCGACGCCGAAGAAGCCGGCCTCCGGATTGATGGCGTATAGTCGGCCGTCTTCGCCAAAGCGCATCCAGGCGATATCATCGCCGACCGTTTCCACCTTCCAGCCGGGAATGGTCGGTCTCAGCATGGCCAGGTTGGTCTTGCCGCAAGCTGAAGGGAAGGCCCCGCAGATATAGTAGACCCGGTTTTCCGGGGAGGTCAGCTTGAGGATCAGCATATGTTCTGCCAGCCAGCCCTCATCCCGGGCCTGGACGGAGGCGATCCGGAGGGCGAAGCACTTCTTGCCCAGGAGGGCGTTGCCTCCGTAGCCTGAACCGTAAGACCAGATCTCGCGTGTCTCGGGGAAGTGACTGATGTACTTGTCCTCCATGGGGGCACAGGGCCAGGGCACATCCGCCTGGCCTTGCTCCAGGGGAGCTCCGACTGAATGGAGGCAGGGGACAAATTCCCCGTCCGAACCCAGAAGATCCAAGACTTCCCTGCCCATGCGGGTCATGATCCGCATGTTGGTCACAACATAGGCGCTGTCAGTCAATTCGACCCCGATCTTTGAGGCGGGAGAGCCCAGGGGACCCATGCAGAAGGGGATGACATAAAGGGTTCTGCCCCGCATGGCGCCCCGGTAGAGGCCGGTCATCTTTTCCCGCAGGACTTGAGGGTCGATCCAGTTATTGGTTGGTCCCGCATCTTCTTCCCTGACCGAAGCAATAAAGGTTCGGTCTTCGACACGGGCTACATCGGAAGGATCACTCCGGAAGAGGTGGCAGCCGGGCCTTTTATGGGGATCCAGGCGGACGGCGGCCCCCTCCTGAACGCATTCAGCCAGCAGCCGCTGGTTCTCTTCCTCCGAGCCGTCGCACCAGATGACGCGATCGGGCTGCAGGAGTTCCGTCATCTCCTGGACCCAGCGGGTCAGCTTCTCATGTTTTACCATCTTTAGCCCCTCTCCCATGGTATTTCTTACTGCCTTGAGTCTATCACGAAACCGACCCGGACCAGGTGGGCAAAAGCCCCATGGCATGACCTGACAATTGTACAGAATAACAATTTATGCCCCATTCTGTTTGACATTTTTGTCGCTATCGTATAGTGTTAAGCTCTGTCGCCACCCTGCCGGTCCGCTTTTGCCCGCGTACAGGCACCGGAGCCGGAAACGTCGGTGGGACACAGCAGGAGAAGGATGCAGGAGGGGGGAACCTTGAAGCCTTGTCATCACTCTGTCAAGAGCATAGGGGGCGTCCTCCTGGAGGATATCCGCAAGGGGCGCTACCGGGGCAAACTGCCTCCCGAAACGGAATTGGCCGCTGAACTTGGTATCAGCCGGACGCAGCTTCGGGACGGCCTTGCCATTCTGGAACAAAGCGGTTTCATCACCAGGCGCCGGGGAATCGGCACCGTCATCAATCACCATGTTGTGGACGTCGTCACCCGCCTGGATCTGGAAGAAGAGTTTACCGCCATGGTCCGCGGTGCCGGCTTTGCCTCGGAAATGCTCCTGACCTCCGTCGAAGTCCGGACCAATGATCCCCTGATCGCCTCCAAGCTGGACGTCCCTCTGAGCACCCCTGTCCTGTCCATGGGCCGGGTCGTCACCGCTGATGGGCATCCTGTCATTTATTCCATGGACCATGTTTCTTTTTCCATTATTAAGAATTTCACCTATACCCCTGAAGACCTGGCCTTGCCGGTCTTCCATTTCCTGGACCGATTCTGTTCGACCTCTGTCGCCATGGACTTGACCGAAGTCAAACCAATCCTGGCGGACGAAACCTTGAGCAAGATCCTGGTGGTCGAGCCCGGGGCACCCATGCTCTATCTGGATGAGATCGCCTATAACATCGACAACGAAATCATCATGTACTGCCAGGAGTACTACGTCGACAATGTTTTGCGCCACACCGTCATGAGAAAGAAGATCTGAGAGCCTCCTTTGCCGGGGAATTCACAAGATGCCCCTTCCTTTTTCCGCCGCCTTTTCCTGTTTGACCTCATTTGGCAAACTAGAGTAGACTGGCTCCGTGGGAACCGTTTCTCGAATGGATCAAGAGGGGTTTAAGGTGATTGCGACATTCGCTTCGATGGGTCAACGTTTGAGCCAGATGGGCCGGCAGCGCCTGGTCGTTGCGGCGGCCCACGATGAGGATGTCCTTCAGGCGGTCAGCCGTGCCTCCCAGATGGACATCACTGCCCCCATCCTGATCGGCAGGGCCGATCGCATCCAACAAACAGCAAAAACCAGGGGAATTGACCTTTCCGCTTTCCGAATAATTGATGAAGCGGATGATGCCCGGGCCTGCCAGCTGGCTGTACATATGATCCGGGAGGGCGAAGCCGACGCCATTATGAAGGGCCTTGTGGGGACAGCCGTCCTGCTCAAGGCCATCCTGAATAAAGAGACAGGAATCAGAGACCGGGCCTTGCTTTCACACATCGGTCTCTTTTTCATTCCCGGGATTGATCGCTTTGTCATGGTCACGGACGCGGCCATGAGCATCGCCCCTGACCTGGCCGCCAAGAAGCAGCTGATCGGAAACGCCGTGGATGCCTTGCACCTGCTGGGCATTGCCCGGCCCCTGGTCGCCTGCGTCTGCGCTCTCGAACAGGTCAACCCCGCCATGCAGGCAACCCTGGACGCGGCGGAGCTGGTCCGTCTGAACCAGGAGGGAGATATCCCCGGCTGCCTGGTCGGCGGCCCCCTGGCCTTGGATAACGCCCTCTTCATCGAGGCTGCCAGGCACAAGGGGATCGACCACCCGGTGGCGGGCTCCGCCCATATCCTGCTCATGCCCAATATCGAAGCCGGCAATGTCCTCTATAAGGCCCTGTCCTTCCTCTGTGAGTCATCAGGAGCGGGCCTGGTTGTCGGCGCCAAGGCACCCGTCGTTCTGACTTCCCGATCCGACCACGATCAGACCAAGTTGAACTCCATCATTCTGGCCCTCTATCTGGCTGCCATGCGAAAGGAGCCGGCTGCTTGAAACTGCTTCTTATCAATCCCGGATCAACATCGACCAAATTCGGTGTATGGGAAAACGGCCAGCCCGTCTTCACGGAAACCATCCGCCATGAGTCGGTCTTTGATGACCTGCCCGACCTGATCAGCCAGCGCCCTTTCAGGGAAGCCCTGATTCTGGAAGCCCTGGCTGGCCGCGGAATCGACCCGGCCTCCATGGATGCGGTGGTCGGAAGAGGCGGCCTCCTGCACCCCCTGGACGGCGGTGTCTATGAAGTCAACCAGGACATGATCGATGATCTGTCCGCCTGCCGCTATGGCCGTCATGCCAGCAATCTAGGCGGGATCATCGCCTGGGGCATCGCTCAAAAGGCCGGCTTGAAAGCCTACATCGCCGACCCTGTCATCGTCGACGAACTGGAAGAGCCGGCGCGTTTTTCCGGTTATCCGGGGATCTCCCGCCAGTCCATCTTCCACGCCCTCAACCAGAAAGCAGTCGCAAGGCGTTATGCCAGGGAAGCGGGGAAATCTTACACTCAGCTTAATCTCATCGTCGCCCACCTGGGCGGGGGTATTTCAATCGGCGCCCACTCTGGGGGCCGGGTCATCGATGTTAATAACGCCCTGGGCGGGGATGGGCCTTTTTCTCCTGAACGGGCGGGCGGTCTTCCAGTCTTCCAGATCCTGGAAATCTGCTCTTCCGGCCAATACAGCCTGGAAGAGCTGAAGAAGCGGCTGGTCGGCCAGGGCGGCCTCTACGCCTATCTGGGTACGGCTGACGCGGTCGAGGTGGACCGGCGGATCGCTGACGGCGACCAGGAGGCGGAAGCGGTCCTGGGGGCCATGGCCTACCAGATCGCCAAGGAAGTCGGGGCTACCGCCGCAGTCCTTTCCGGCCAGGTAGACGCCGTTATCATCACAGGCGGCCTGGCTTACGACACATGGCTTGTAGACCGTCTGACAGCCCGCGTCCGCTTCATCGCCCCGGTGGTCGTTTATCCGGGGGAAGATGAGCTGGCCGCCCTGGCTCAAACGGTGGGCGACGGCCTTGCGGGCCTTCTGCCCATCCACCAATACAGAAAAGAGTGAGCCATGCAAGGAACTCTTCCACAGAAACAAATCACCATCATCGCCGGTCATTACGGGGCAGGCAAGACGGAATTTGCCGTCAATCTGGCTATCACCATGGCCAGAGCCGGCCGCAGGACTGCCTTGGTTGATCTGGATATCGTCAACCCCTATTTCCGTTCGGTTGAGCGCAAAGCCCAGCTGGAAAATCAGGGCGTCAAGGTCCATGTGACGTCCCTGGAAGGCAAGACCGATGTCCCCGCGCTGGCTCCCGGCATCATGTCGGTCTTCATGGACAAGGAGCTGCAATCCATCATTGATCTGGGCGGTGACCCGGTCGGAGCCCGTGTCCTGGGTTATTACAAACCCCAGATTGACGGGACGCCGCACGATTTCTGGTTCCTGGTCAATCACAACCGGCCTGAGAACTCGACCGCCGGCAAGGCCATCGCCTATCTGAAAGAGACCGAGGAGGCAAGCCGCCAGCAGATCACCGGTCTCATCAACAGCACCCATCTGGGCCGCGAAACTACGGCTGAAGATATTCTGAGAGGTGACGCCTTCGCGGCGGAGCTGGCTGACATCCTGGATCTGCCCCTGATTTACACTGTCGGCGAGCGAAAATTTCAAGAAGAACTCAAGGGCCTTCTGAAAGGTCCTTTTTTCCCCATTGATCTCTATATGGTCAAACCCTGGGAACTGAGCGAAACAAAGGGAGGACAGTTTGAATGGCTGGAAATGTAAGGTTCCGACAGGACAGGTGCAAGGGATGCGGACTTTGTGTCCACGTCTGTCCTGTCAAGATCATTTTTCTGAATGAAGCGGTGACCAACCGGAAGGGTTATCACCCCGCGACCATCGAGGAGATGGACAAGTGCATCGCCTGCGGCAATTGCGCCCGCATGTGCCCTGACTCCATCATCTCGGTCGAACGCTTATAGGAGGTGGCCTTATGGCAAAAGAACTTTGGAAGGGCAACGAGGCGATCGCGGAGGCGGCTATCCGTGCCGGATGCCGCTGCTATTTCGGCTACCCCATTACGCCGCAAAGCGAGATCCCTGAATACATGGCGCGCCATATGCCGGCTGCGGGAGGTGTCTTCCTGCAATCGGAGTCTGAAATCGCTGCCATCAATATGGTCTATGGGGCCTCGGGAGCTGGAGCCCGGGTCATGACCTCATCCTCTTCGCCGGGCATCAGCCTCAAGCAGGAAGGTATTTCCTACATGTGCGGCGCAGAACTCCCCGCGGTCATCGTCAATGTCATGAGGGGCGGGCCCGGTCTGGGCACCATCCAGCCTGCTCAGGGTGACTATTACCAGGCTACCCGCGGCGGCGGCAACGGCGACTACCGGCTGATCGTCCTGGCGCCTGCCACCATCCAGGAGGTGGTCGACCTCATGCAGGAAGCCTTTGACCTGGCTGACCAGTACCGCAACCCGGTCATGATGCTGCTGGATGGCATGATCGGCCAGATGATGGAACCGGTCGAATGGCGGCATACGCCCGCCACGGACCTGCCTGAAAAGACCTGGGCCACCACCGGAACCGGGGGCAAGCGGCCGCCCAATATCATCAATTCCCTCTTCATCGACCCGGATGAGTGCAACCGCCATAACCAGCGGCTGGAAGCCAAGTACCAGCAGATCAGGGAACATGTCATCCGCTATGACGTGGAGGGCCTGGAGGAGGCTGACCTCCTCTTCGTAGCCTATGGAACACCCTCCAGACTGGCCCGTGCGGCTGCCCGCCTGCTTTCAGAAGAAGGCATCAAGGCAGGGGTCTTCCGGCCTATTTCCGTCTGGCCTTACCCCTATGACGCCCTCCACCAGGCAGCGTCCAGGGACAGCGTCAAAGCGGTCGTCACCGTTGAGATGAGCACGGGTCAGATGGTCGATGATGTCCGGATCGGAGTAAACGGCATCAAACCCGTCTCCTTTATCGGCCAGGCCGGCGGTGTCATTCCGACGCCGCGTGAGGTTGCCGACGCAGCCAAGAAAGCCTTGGGGAGGTAAGGATCATGGCAATTGTTTATGAAAAATCCATCGGCCTGACCGATGTCGAGATGCACTACTGCCCCGGCTGCACCCACGGGGTTATCCACAAACTGGTCGCAGAGACTCTGGTCGAACTGGATGTCCTGGGCAAGACCATCGGTGTGGCGCCGGTCGGCTGTGCCGTCTTCGCCTACGACTACTTCAACTGCGACATGCACGAAGCGGCTCACGGGCGGGCTCCGGCTGTCGCCACCGGCATCAAGCGGGTCCTGCCGGAAAGCACCGTCTTCACCTACCAGGGAGACGGGGACCTGGCGGCCATCGGGACCGCTGAAATCATTCACGCGGCCATGCGCGGCGAGAAGATCACAACCATTTTTGTCAACAACGCAGTCTACGGAATGACCGGAGGCCAGATGGCACCGACGACCCTGGTCGGTCAAAAAGCCACGACGGCTCCTTTCGGACGTTCCATGGAACACTACGGAGCCCCCATCCGCATGGCGGAACTCCTGGCGACCATTGACGGTGCGGCTTACATCGAGCGGGTCACGGTCACAACGCCTGCCCATATCGCCAAGGCCAAACGGGCCATCAAGAAGGCCTTCACAATCCAGGAGCAAGGTCTGGGCTTCACCATGATCGAGGTCCTGTCCACCTGCCCGACCAACTGGGGCATGACACCGGTCGAAGCCCTGGGCTGGCTGAACGACACCATGATTCCTGCCTTCCCCCTGGGTGTCTTCCGCGATGTAACCAAGAAGGAGGCTTGAGATGGCCTATAACGAAATCCTGATCTCAGGCTTCGGCGGCCAGGGCGTCATGGCCATCGGCAAGACTCTGGCGGAAGCGGGTATGTCAGAGGGGCTGAATGTAAGCTGGCTTCCATCCTATGGACCGGAGATGCGCGGCGGCACAGCCAATTGCGGCGTCGTCATCGCAGACAGCGAAATCATCTCCCCTATCGTCCTGGAGCCCAGCGAATTGATTGCCATGAACCTGCCCTCCCTGGATAAGTTCGAACCGGCGGTCAAGCCGGGCGGAACCGTCTTTGTCAACACCTCCATCGTCAACAAAAAAGTTGGCCGGGAAGACCTGCGCGCCATCTACGTGCCCTCCATGGAGATCGCCTCCGAGATCGGCAATATCCGGGTAGCCAACATGGTCATGCTGGGTGCCTTCATCGGCGCCACCCGCCTGCTCAAACACGAGACTATTGTCGCCATGCTCAAGCAGCTTTTTACCGGACCCAAGGCGCACCTTGTCGCGCTCAACGAAGAGGCGCTTCAGCGGGGCGCCGCCTGTGTAAGCCCATAGAAGCGGATCAGATGAATGAGAGGGGACCTGCCATGAAGATCAGCATTACCAGAACAGACTGCCCGAAAGCCAAGCCGGCCGATGAGAGTCAGCTGGGCTTCGCCCGCACCTTCAGTGATCATATGTTTGTCGTTGAGTACGAGGCGGACAAGGGCTGGTTTGATCCACGCATCGTGCCGTACCAGAAAATCGCCCTGGACCCCGCTTCACCGGTTTTCCATTACGCCCAGGAAATCTTCGAAGGAGCCAAGGCCTACGCGCTGGATAACGGAGAGGTGGGTCTCTTCCGGATCGAAGACAACGCCAAACGCATGAACAACAGCGCAGACCGCATGTGTATGCCCCCCCTTGATGTTGAGCTGCAGCTTGAAGCCATCAAGCGTCTGGTCGATCTGGACCGCGACTGGGTCCCCCAAAGTGAAGGGACCTCCCTCTACCTGCGGCCCACCATGATCGCCGACGGTTCCAGCCTGGGCGCTGCCACCGCCAGCCGTTTCATCTATTTCATCATCGCGGCCCCTACAGGCACCTACTACCAGCAGGGCATGAAGCCCATCCGGATCCGCATCGAAACCCGGCATGTCCGCGCTGTCAAGGGCGGAGTCGGCCGCGCCAAGACGGGCGGCAACTATGCGGCTTCCTTCAGGGCCTCCCACGACGCCAAACAGGCTGGCTTCAATGAGGTTTTGTGGCTGGATGGCCGGGAACAGAAGTATGTCCAGGAAGTCGGTGCCATGAACATGATGTTCGTCATTGACGGCAAGATTGTCACCTCGGAATTAAGCGACACCATTCTTCCGGGCATCACACGCGACTCCGTCCTGACCCTGGCAAGGGAAAAGGGCATGGAGGTCATCGAAGACAGGGTTTCTGTGGATCAACTCTTTGAGGCTTACGAAAAGGGCTTGCTGACGGAGGCCTTCGGAACCGGAACAGCGGCTGTCATCTCTCCGGTCGGTGAGCTGGCCTGGAAGGACCGGACCATGATCCTCAACGACTTTGTCATCGGTCCCGTCTCTCTCATGTTTTATGAGGAGCTGGTCGGTATCCAGCGCCAGCGGCGGGAAGACCGCCATGGCTGGACCTCAACGGTGCCCCGTTACGAGTATTGATCGGCAAGTAAAGCCGAAAGAAGCAAAGAGGACCCCGCGGGGTCCTCTTTATTTGGCCGGATTTACAGCCTCCGCTGCTTTCATCATGAGGGCGCACTCCATCCGTTTGCGGAAGAGTTCGCAGCCCACCGGATCGATCCCCAGGAGATCACCGCTGACATGATAGGCGTTGGCGGCGCAGCCGCCCGCGCAGTAGAGCCTGGCCCAGCAGTCCTGGCAATCTTCGCGGGTCAGGACATTGCATTGGGCAAAGGCCTCCGCCAGATGAGGGGCTGTCACGCCTTCCCACAGATTTCCCATAAGGAAATCGGGGTCATCAACCAGCTGATGGCAGGGATAGAGGTCACCTGCCGGGGTCACCGCCAGATACTCGGTTCCCGACCCGCAGCCGTTCAGACGCTTGTAGATGCAGGGCCCTTTTTCAAGATCAATCGTGAAGTGATAGAAACGGAAACCCTTGCCGCGGGCCTGACGATCCAGCATTTCCGCCGCCAGTCTCTCGTAACCCTCTTTCAGCTGGGGCAGATCCTCAGCGGTCAGGGCGTATGGCTCATCCGGCGCGCTGACGACCGGCTCCATACTGATCTCATCAAAGCCCAGGTCCGCCATATGAAGAATATCTTCGACAAAATCCCGGTTGAAATGGGTATAGGTGCCCCGGACATAGTAGGTCCCCCGGCTTCTTCGGCGGACCAGTTCAAGGAATTTGGGCAGGACGATATCGTAGCAGCCGCTGCCTCCCATGGTCACCCGGAAGCGGTCATGGGTTTCCTTCCGCCCGTCCAGGCTGAGCACGACATTGTCCATCTCACGGTTGGTAAAGTCGATGACATCATCGTCGATCAGCAGGCCGTTGGTGGTCAGCGTGAAGCGGAATCGTTTATTGAAGCGTTCTTCAAGAGATCGCGCATAGGCGACTGTTTCCTTGACCATGGACCAGTTGAGCAGGGGTTCGCCCCCGAAGAAATCGACCTCCAGATTCCGCCTGCTGCCAGAATTTTCAACCAGAAAATCCATGGCCCGCCTGCCTGTCTCCGGGGACATGAGGGCCTTCTCTCCCTTGTAGGTTCCCTGAGCCGCGAAACAATAGCAGCAGTTGAGATTGCAGGTGTGGGCCACGTTAAGGCAGAGAGCCTTGATGATCCCGGAAGCGGTAGCAGGTCTGCTTATCCCGGCCTGCCTGGAAGAATAGAGGAGACCCTGATCGACCAGAGCCTGGACACCCGTCAGGGCTTCCCGGATATCCCCAGCCGGCCAGCGGTCCGCAAGATTGCGAACGATTTCCTCCTCTTCCCTGCCGGGATAGAGGGCGATGATGTCATAGACAAGATCGTCCACAAGGTGGACGCTTCCGCTCTCGACATCGACTGCCAGGGCATAGCCATTTTGTTTGAATTGATGAACCATAAGAATAAAACAAGCCCGTTCTGGTAATGGAATCCTTCCATCACCTCACGGGCCGAAGAGCCTTTCTTCCAAGCAGGGCTTAGTCGTTATCCTGCTCGCAAAGCTGGTTGACAACGCCGCAGGATGTCTTGCAGGCGGACTGACAGGATGTCTGGCATTCGCCGCAGCCGTCGCTTTCCAGGGGGTGTGTCAGATTGCGTGTAGTCAGCGTGGTGATTCTGCTTTTTTCGTTCATGGTCAGGACCTTTCCGGAACTCAATAGGTTTTCCAAAGATTACTATATCACGAGGAGGAAGACCCTTCCTCCATCCGCTTGATAAAACGCATCAGATTGTCGACCGTAAGCGACAGGTCACTCTGACTTCGCTTGAGAGCGGAGGGCAGGTCCAGGGCCACCCGGTTGATGCTGAAGATACCGCTGATGCCTTCATCATAGAGGGTCTCGACCCCTTGGCCGATGTCACCGACGATGGCAACCACGGGGATCCCCAACTTCCTGGCGCGCCGGGCAATTCCAAGGACCGCCTTGCCCCTTATGCTCTGGCCGTCGATACGGCCTTCGCCTGTCAGGATCAGGTCCGCATCCCGGGCCAGTTCTTCAAAACGGACCGTATCCAGAATCACTTGGATGCCGGACTGCAGATCTGCCCCAAAGAAAGCGTGAAGACCTGCACCCATGGCACCGGCGGCACCTGCCCCTGGGAGATGGGCAGGATCTTTGTCCAGGTCTCTGCGGATAAGGGCAGCCAGGTGTTCCAGCCCTTGATCCAGAATCTCCACTTCCCTCTCGTTGGCACCTTTTTGCGGCGCGAAAACCCTGGCGGCTCCCTGGGGTCCGAACATGGGGTTGTCGATATCGCACATGGCCGTGAAGGAGATCCCTGCAAGGAGGGGGTTGACAGCCGATGGATCGATCCGGTGAATGGCGGCAAGGCTTCCCCCTGCCGGAATGAAGGCCTGACCGGCTGCGTCCAGAAAACGGATCCCGCAGGCGGCAGCCGCCCCGCAGCCCCCATCATTGGTCGCGCTCCCGCCAAGACCCATAATAATCCGGGAGACACCCCGGGCAGCGGCATCCAGGATCAGCTGACCGACACCGAAAGTCGTTGCTTTAAGGGGGTCCTTGCGGTCACTTATCAAGGGAAGACCCGCGGCGGCAGCCATCTCAATGACGGCCGCCCTGCCCTGATCGATCAGGCCGTAGAAAGACTCGGTCTCTTCCAGGAGCGGTCCCTTGACAGTAAGGCGGATCTTCTGGCCTCCCAGGGCCGCAAGAAAGGCGTCCACCGTTCCCTCGCCGCCATCGGCAACCGGGACAGAGACGATATTGGCATGAGGATAATGCCGGCCTATGGCCTCTTCCATGATCCGGCACAGGCTTTGGGAATCCATGGTCCCCTTGAATGAATCGGGAATGAGCAGGAATTTCTTCATGGGAGGTCTGGCGGAAGGTCCGCTGCCGGCTGGTTGAGTGGCGCCTGGTTCTCATTCATCTGCCCGGTCTGGGCAAGCTTTGCTTTCCGGTCTGCCAGGATCTGGCCAATTGCCAGAAGGATGAAGACCAGACCGTTGATAAGAAGTGACAGACCGGCCAAAGGCCCCAGGATGGCCCGTGACAGGGAAGGCAGGAAGGCAATGGCAAGACCGGAGGCCAAAAGGAGCAGGCTGAGGAAGAGAATCAGCCACAAGAGCCCCCTGCCTGCGGACCGCATGGAAAAGGAAGCGATCATGGCAAAGACCGAGCCGCTGACAAACCAGAAGGCGATCAGATAGATGAGAAACTCACCTGCCTTGGACGGCAGGGCAAAGAAGAGAATGCCGATCAGGAGCAGAACAACTGCCAGCGTCAGGGACAGGATAGCGTCCCAAATCTTGTCTTTTCGCAGGCGCAGATAACGGATCAGAAGGATCAGGCTGCTTGCCAGGGCAAGAATGCCCAGGATAACCAGCAGGGCCTGATAGGTCCGCCTGGAGTCAAAGAGAGACATGACCCCGCCCGTTATTAAAACCAGGCCTGTGAGAAGGAATTCCAGGGGGACCCAGGTCTTTTTCGACGCTTGTTTTGTGTCCATGGGCGGCCTCCTTAAAAAAGGTCTTTCAGCTGCCTGAGATGATAGCCCCGTCAAAGGCCATCCAGGGAAGAACCGAACTCCCGTCTTTGACCACTTCCGACGAGATGCCGCGGATATTCACCAGCAGATCCGCCAGGTTGCCATTGATCATGGTCTCGCTCAAGGCCTCTTTGATCTGGCCTTTCTCAATCAGGAAGGCATTTTTGGCAACACCTGAAAACTCCCCGTTGGTTCCGGGATTGCCTCCCGAGAAACGCCCGACCAGGACGCCCCGTTCAATCCCCTGAATGAGCTTATCAAGGGGCTGGTCGCCTGGCTTGACTATAAAGGACCAGGAATCGCTGTTGGGCGCCCGGTCCAGTCCGGTTTTTCTGGCTGTGTAGTCGGAAATCCGAAAATGCTTGAGTACACCGTCCTCGATCAGGTTGAAGTCTTCAGACAGATAACCCTCCGCTGTATACCGTTCGCCCGCGATGACATCGGGATGGAGAGGAGCCAGGGCAAAGGTGAAGCCGGGATCGGCCACTGCCTGCCCCAGTTTGTCGCGCCAGAGGCTGGTCCCGTCCAGAATGACGGAATCCGAAGCGAATGTGGACAGGCAGGCGTAGAGGATGCTGCCCAGGCAGCCGGGTGTAAAAAGGAGAGTCCCGGTAAATTTGCCCTCCGTCGGGCTGGTATGGATTTGCCTGGAGACCATGGCCAAATCAGCCTCAATGGATCCCAGTCGGATCAGGGGCAGGTCAAGTGAAGTGAAGGTGACATCGGAACCAAAGAAAGAGGAGGTCTTGTCCCCCTCCTGGGCGCTGAACATGAGGCTGACCGAGTAGGCACCCCGCCGGGACTGGAAAGAGCTGCCCGTCGAATAGAGAACCGCGCTCTCGCGCATGGTATGCGATACGTACATCTCCTCGATCAGGATCAGGGGGTAATCCGCCTTGATCTGATCCAGCAGTTCCTGGCAGCGGTCGAAGAGCTTCTCTTCGTCGCAGACCAGGGGGCCGTCCTCGAATAACTGGCCTGGGAGCGGCGGCGCCAGCTGCCAGGCGTCATCGGCATCGGCAGCATCAGCCGCCTCCAGGCAGCGCAAAGCGCCTTCCCGGATGTCTTCAGGTGAAACCTTATTCTGGGAGAGGACACCCCGTTTCTGGTCCCGGATGGCCATGAAGCCGACGGAGTCTTTGAAGAGGGTGCGGTAGAGGCTGAACTCACCAAAAGCCACGTTGATTTCCCGTTCCACCTCGCGCGACGCGGAGCAGACAGCCTGTTGGGCTCCGCCTTCTTTCAGGGTTTCCAGTCCGATTCCTGCTTTTTGAACCAGTGTCTCCATACCCTTCCCCCTCACCGTCCGCCTACCATGAGGCGGCATTTGACATGCGGACCGCCCAGGCCGACCGGCATGGGTTGTTTCTTGCCGCAGAATCCGGAGCTGACCCACTCCATCTGATCGGACACCATGTCCACGCTTTTGAGCATGTCGAAGGCAACTCCGGAGATGGTCGTATCGTGCAGGGCTCGGCCCAGTTTGCCTTTTTTGATCTCATAGCCCGCTGTGACGCCGAACATGAACTCTCCGGTCATATCGGCCTGACCATTGTTGGTGTCAACCAGATAGTAGCCGTCATCAATGGAGGCGATCATATCCTCCAGCTTGTCCTTGCCGGGCAGAATGGCCGTGTTGCGCATACGGATCAAAGGTTCGTCAGAGTACATCCAGGCACGGGCACTGCCGGTCGGTTGGGCTCCGAAGTGCCTGGCGGATTCGCGATTATGCATATAACCCTTGAGGATACCTTCCTGGATCAGGATGGCGTCCCTGGCGGCTACACCTTCATCGTCGACATAGACGGGAAGGGGGGTTGGCTGGCCGAAAGCCGTGTGGGCAAAGTCAGTCAGGGAAACCAACTCCGAAGCTACCTGCTGGTTAAGCATGGGACCCGCAACCGAGCCGCCCAGAACCAGATCAGCTTCAACCGTATGGCCGACCGCCTCGTGGGCCAGCATGCCCGCCAGTTTCCCCGACAGGATAACGGTTTTTGGACCCGCCTCCGTGTAAACTGCCTGGGTCTTCTTCATGAGCTCTTCATAAACCTGATCTGCCAGCTGCCGGGCCTCATCCAGGCTTGCGAAATTAAGATCGAAGGTGCCATAGCCCCCCAGGGCCTGAAAGACTTCAACCGGTGTGCCGTCACCCGTTTCCGCCGACAAGAAGATGTAGAGATAACTGCGGGGAGTCACCAGATGCGCCTGGTAGCCATCGGATGTCACCAGCACCTTTTCGACCGTGTCGCTTGTGGCGACAATGGTCCGGCTGGTAATACCGGTGCAGGTCCGGACCAGATACTGGTCCAGCTCGCGGCAGGCATCCAGATAGAGGCGCTGAGGGACGCTGCTGGCCGTTTCCGTCAAAGCTCTTTTGCCCCGACTGACGGGGGGCAGAGCCCCTTTGTTTATCTGGACACGGTCCTCCAACATACCTGCGTTGGAATTTGCAGCCGCCAGAACGCGTTGGACCGATTCTGTCGTGTATTCACCCGTTGCCGAGAAGCCGTAGACACCGCCGCGGCGAACCCGTGCGCTGACGCCGGTGTAGTCGCTGCTGCTGTTGCTGATCAATTGCCCGCACAGAAAAGACGCGCGCCGCGTCTCGTTGTGCTGGGCCCTCAGCTCCGTCTCCGCGCCGTCGGCAAAGGAGTCTGCGAAACTTAAAATTTGTTCACTGAGCATGGTTCCCTGACCTTCCCCGAATTTTGTGCCTGTAAAACCCCGCGGCCAAAGCTGACCGGGGCTCCCTTATTGTACCCTTTCCGGGAAGGCTTGGTTCAGAGGGATCTTCGAAGGAGGTTGAGCTTGATGACGTCCGTCCGGACAAAAACACTGGAGTGTTTATAAGGCCGGTGGTCGTAATCGAAGTCAATGTCCGACAATTGGAGAACCGGCAGATGAGGATCCATCTTCAGAAGTCTTGCGATTCCGGCAGAGGGGTTGACGGCCTTTAATTCAGAGAAAGAGTAGGCATACTGGATACAGAGACGTCTTACGATAAAGCCCGAAAGCGACTTGGTCCTGAGTTCCTTCAGAAAAGCTTCGCCTGCCGCTGCACGGCTTCCTGCCAGACGGTCCTCAATATAGACAACCGGCTGGTTATCTGCGTAACAGATTTTACTGATCAGCAGATGACGGGATTCGTCCTCCTCAAAACATTCGAGATTTTCCGGGATGAAAGAGGCTTCCAGGAGCTCGAAGTCAAAGACATAGCCCTGATCCCGGATCAAGGTCCCGAATTCCATTTGCAGGTCCAGGCGTGTCCGGTTGCGGGCAATCCTGGGGTTGACCAGAGTACCAATCCCCCGCCTTCTGGTGATGTAACCCTCGCTTTCCATGACGGTCAGGGCATCACGCAGGCCCGTCCGGCTGGCGCCCAGTTTCCGGGCAAGGACCTCTTCATTGGGGAGCTTGAAGGGAGAACCATCATCATCGCGTTCACGGATCCAGTTAAGCAACTGCGTCCGGATGCGTTTTGAAACCTGCCTGCGGTCATCCGGAAGGAGCTTCAAATCCTCCTGGGAAACCTGAGCTTCCTGATAATCCGGCCTTTTTTTGTACGGTTCACCGCCAGGGTCCATGGTGCGCGCCTCCCATGGATAGTATCCCTTGCTCCAACAAAGAGCGTCAACCGACAATTTGACCACGCCTGAAGGCCGCATCCCTCTGTCCGTAGAGGGAATTAGCATATTGTATGACTTGAAAGGCCCCTTCTGCGGGCTTTTACAGGAGATCTGAGGTTCGATCGAACTGTTCCTTGGCGTTCTGCCGGTATTGATCCATCTTGCGTTTGAAGAGTTCGGCATTGGAGGGCGGCGTCACCGTAATGGCATTGGCGCCGGCCCGGATGGTCTCAAGAATGGAGTCATCATCAGGGCCGCCTGTAGCGATGATGGGTACATGAGGGAATCCGGCCCGGATCTTGCGGACGATTTCTACCGTCCGGTCGGCGCCGCTGACATTGAGGATGGAGACGCCGGCCTCCAGGCGGGCACGGATGTCCATGTATTCAGACACGATGGTACAGATAATGGGAGTGTCCACGACCTTGTGGATGGCGCGGATGGTTTCCAGCGTGGTCGGGGAGTTGACGACCAGGCCGACCGCTCCCTGGGCTTCAGAAAAAATAGCAATTTGGGCGCAGCGGGGGCCTCCGGTTATACCGCCGCCAACCCCGGCAAAGACAGGAACGGGAGAGATGCTGATCAGGGCACTGGAGACAGCCGGGTGCGGCGTAAAGGGATAAACTGCCATGACGGCGTCGGCGTTGTGGTTGAGGATCATGGCGGCATCCGTCGTAAAGATAACGGATTTAATGCGCCGGCCGTGGATCCGGATGCCGGAGCACTCGCTGATGACCTGGGGCATTTTGAAAACATCCGCCCGCAGCTGGGTTGTGATATCGGGGATGAGCTTCCGTTTCTTACCGTTTTGGTCAGGCATGATCTGCCTCCTTTCATCTCCGCAAGAGCTTGCAATCAAGCAGTCGGTAACAAGTGCCATCTATTTGACATGACCGGCCGCCACTCATTATGATGAGTTCGTATGCCCGGTCTGGAGACGTAAACCGGCCGACCATTCAAGACTATTCCCTCTTCCAAGGAGGTTTCGTTATGACGGAGCAAACGATCGTGATCATCGGCAGCGGGATTGCGGGCCTGTCGGCCGCAGAGGCCGCGCGCAAAACAAATCCGGACATCAGAATCATTATTTTATCAGAAAATCCTCACCTGCCCTATCATCGTCCAAGGCTGCCCGGTGTCATCATGGATCCGGAAAGTGTGGAAAAGATCCGCCTGCACGATGAGGCCTGGTATGAAAACCTGGACCTGGATCTGCGCCGGGGCGTATCAGTCAAGGGCGTCCGGGCAGACGACCATGCGGTCGATCTTGCCGACGGCACAAGCCTCTCCTACGACAAGCTGATCCTGGCTACAGGCAGCAGAAGTTTCATGCCGCCCATGAAGGGCAATGACCTGGAAGGCGTCTTCACCCTTTGGACCCTGGACGATGCCCTGGCCATTTCAAACTACATCCAGGGAGCCAGGACGGCTATCGTCATCGGCGGCGGTCTACTGGGACTTGAAACCGCCTACGCCCTCAAACAGAGGGGTCTTGAGACCACCATCCTGGAGAGGGGGTCGGCTCTTCTGGCCCGGCAGCTGGATGAACGCTCCAGCGCCATGTTCCAGGAACAGGTCGAGCGGGTAGGGGTTCAGGTCCTGAAAAACGCCGCGACAGAAGAGATCCTGGGCCATCCGGAGACCGGCCGGGTCAGGGCTGTCCGCCTGGAGGACGGCCGTGAACTTGCCGCTGACCTGATCATTGTCTCAACGGGCGTGCGCGCCCGCCTGGAAGTCATGGACGGTGTAGATGTTGCGATCGACCGCTGCTTTGTTGTCAATAATAAAATGGAGACCACAATTCCGGACGTCTACGCAGCAGGCGACTGTGCCCTCATGGAGGGCATCTGGTACGGCCTCTGGCCCGTCTCCATGCGGGAGGGCAAGATAGCCGGCACCAACGCCGCTGGCGGCGATGAAACCTGCCACATCCCGACTCCTCCTTATCTGGTCAACACCATGGAAACCCGCATCGCGTCGGCCGGAGATATCGCCCCCAAGGACCCCCAGGTCTCCTCTCAGATTCACTTCGATGAGACCCAGCTGACCTACGACCGCCGCAATTTCCTGGGCGACAAACTGGTCGGTTATATTCTCCTTGGCGATACGACCCCCTTTTCCATGCTGAGCCGCGAGCTTCAGCAGGCATAGCAGGTCACGCGCATGCTTCCCCTGAGGGACAGCCAGCCCAGCAAACGTTTTCCCTTTGTGACGGTCATCCTGATCGCTGTCAACGTTCTGGTCTTCATCTACCAGATTCGGCTGAGCGATCTTGGCCTCTATTTGTTTTTTGAGAAATACGCTTTTACATCCCAGGGCTTCATGGAGGCCCTGGCCGCCCGGCGCTTTTATGCGCCCCTTTTTACCAGCATGTTCCTGCACGCGGATATCGGGCATATTCTGGGCAATATGTGGATCCTCTGGCTTTTCGGGGACAATGTGGAGGACTACCTGAAGCCCGTCCGCTACATACTCTTCTATCTGGGAACCGGCCTGGTAGCCGTTCTGGCCCACATGCTGTCCGACCTGCACTCCACGGTTTTCACCCTGGGGGCCTCCGGCGCCATCTCGGGTGTCATGGGCGCCTATTTGATCCTCTACCCCCAGGCCCGGATCATGACCCTGATCCCCTTCATGCCCTATCTGATCAATATCCCCGCTTTTATCTACCTGATTTTCTCGATTGGCCTCCAGCTCTTCTCGGGCATCCTGAGCGGCGGAGCCAGCGGCATTGCCTGGTGGGCCCATATCGCCGGCTTCCTGGCCGGCCTCCTCCTCTGCATAGGGGGCAGAAACCGGCGCAAGCGAAAAGAGGCCAAAGCTTGACCGGTTCAGGAATCCAACCCTACGGTTTTTCTGCGTAAATCAAACTGCTTTGGATAAAGTCTTTAATGACCAGGCCATGCCCCCATTTGCGGGCATAGGCATCCGTCACTTCCTGGCTGTCTATGCAAATATTGACAAAACCGCTTGCGGTAAGTGTTTTCATGATCTGTTCCACAGACCAGGCGCCGCCCACTCAGGTCTTGGCCATATGAGGATCCGCGACCCATTCGGCTGGCAGGCTTTGTTTGGCCGTAATATCTGAGACCGCCACCCGGCCTCCGGGTTTCAGAACCCTGAATATCTCATTGTAGACAGCCTCTTTGTCGTCTGACAGGTTAATGACGCAGTTGCTCATGACCAGATCGAATGAATTGGATTGACAGGGGATGGCCTCGATCTCCCCCTGGATGAAACGGCATTGGGTGTAACCGTGCTTGAGGGCAAGGGCCTGGGCTTTCTCCACCATAGAGGCAAGGGCGTCAACCCCGACGACCCGGCCGCTGCTTCCGACCGCCCGGGCCGCGATAAAGCAGTCCAGACCCCGGCCTGAGCCAAGATCCAGCACCTCTTCGCCTTCCCTGGGCTTGGCCATCTGGTGCGGATTGCCGCAGCCCAACCCCAGATCGGCTTCCCTGGGAAGCGCTGCTAATTCCTCCAGACTGTAGCCCAGGGAACGTGTAATGGTTCCGGCATCTTCCCGGGTCCGGATTTCTTCCCGGGCCAGGGCTTCATAATGTTCATCAATGGCTTGCTTGCGCCGGTTTTTCTTTTCCATATTAAATCCCTATCCATTCCAGCAAAGAGAGACTTGATCTCCTGGACATCATAACAAGGGGTACGATTCACTGCCCTCTGCCATGTTACGGTATAGGCGATCCAGGGGATCACACGCGCAAGAAGCCGCTTTGCATAGCCGACCTCCAAAAGATTATGAGAGCGGCAGGCCAGGAAGGAGAGTCCACATGGATATCGCAAAGACAATTGAAGATTTGGTCAAGCAGCTGAAACTGGACAAGGTGCTGTCGGATTTGTTTTCGAAGGATCCGAAGAAGGCCATTGAGAAGACCTTGGGTATCAAACTGCCGGATGACCAGCTCAAGGCGGTCGTGGATGGCGTTAAGGCCAAACTCTCACTGGACCAGGCCGGTCAGGCGCTGGGCGCTGTAACCGGCCTCTTTGGCAAGAAATAGTCCCTCTGGATTACAGCCTTTATTCTGGCTGACCGGCCGGCAGTTTGCCGGCCGGTTTTTTTTGGTGTTATGATGAATCAAGGAGGAAGCGATTCATCCCATGACCCCCTCAGCCTATGAAATCCCCACCCTTGAATGTATTGCGGCCAGCCTGGATGACGCACTGGCAATCATGCGCTCCGGAGGCCGGCGTATTGAACTTGTGACCGCCCTGGCCGAAGGCGGCTTTACGCCCAGCTGGGGTCTGGTCCGATCCCTTGGGGATCAAATCACGATCCCTGTCGCCGTCATGCTGCGGCCTAACCGGCCCGCTTTTTATTATTCAGCAAATGACCTGAAAGAGATGAGGCAGGATATCCTCGGCTTTCAGGAACTGGGTGTCCGCCATCTTGTGACCGGCCTTCTGGATTCGCAGGGAGTTGCGGATATCGATACCCTGGAAGAGCTCCTGGAAGGAACACCCTTTACGCTGACCTTTCACCGGGCCATCGACGAGAGTGCGGATGTTGAGCAATCACTGGACCGGATCAATGCCTGCGGCCGGATCACCCACCTTCTGACCTCCCTCGGCCGGGGTTCAGTTGCCGACAACCTGGACCGGCTGGCCTGGTACCATGAGCGGTCACGCCCCAGACTGATCCTGGGCGGCGGCATTACCTATAAAAACGCCTCACGGGTGGCGGAGGCCGCCCGGGCTTACGGAACCGACATTCATCTGGGTTCCGCCATCCGCCACGGACAGGCGGCCAATCCTGTTGATCCTGTTCTGGTTTCCGTCTTTTCGGACATTTTAGGTCTGGAGAAAATAGAATAATTCTAAATTCTCCTGCCAAAAAAGCCCGCCCTTCCTCAAAGTCTGGTAGATTAAGAAGGAACGGTTCCCTTTTTTGGGAATCGCCTGACTAAGCAATAAGCAGAAAGGAATAAGCAGGATATGAAAGATCTAAAAGGAACAAAAACAGAGAAGAATCTGCAAGAGGCATTTGCCGGTGAATCCATGGCCCATACCAAATACCAGTACTACGCCTCCAAGGCCAAAAAAGAGGGTTACGAGCAGATTGCCGCTTTCTTTGAGGAGACATCCAGAAACGAGAAAGAACACGCAAAACTCTGGTTCAAATATCTGCACGGGGGCGATATCCCCGAATCAACCGTCAATCTGGGAGACGCAGCGGACGGTGAGAATTACGAATGGACGGACATGTACGCCCGTTTCGCCAAGGAAGCTGAGGAAGAGGGATTCAAAGACATCGCCAAGAAATTCCTTCTGGTCGGTGAAGTGGAAAAGAATCATGAAATCCGCTACCGCCGCCTGCTTTCCAACATTGAAGAAGATATCGTTTTCGTCAGGGAAGACGGCGAGACCGTCTGGATCTGCCGCAACTGCGGTCACCTCCATGTGGGTAAAAAGGCACCCAAGATGTGCCCCACCTGCGATCATCCGCAAGCCCACTTCGAGATTCACGCCGTCAACTATTAATAAGTTCTGGCTGAAAGCAAGGAGGGGCTGTCCATGGACAGCCCCTCGTTCATTTGGGGAAAATCTCTCTAAAGCAGCTGTTCGGAATTGCAGTAGCGGCAGCGGACCACCTGGCCTTTATATCCTGACAGGGGCGCGGAGCAGTTATTGCACGGTGCAGCAGCCATCTCACGCCGGACTTCTTTCTTATCGTCCATGCCCAGTGACTGACGAAAAACACCCAGGGTATCCTTGACCACTTCGGCAAGATAGCCGATGCCCGGCAGAGCCATGGGATAGCCGGCTGATTCGTCCTCAAGGGGTTTGCCGGTCCGCAGTTGATTGACGCTGTTGATGAACTGCCAGACGAAGCGGCGGGTATCGCTCTGCAGGCGGAATGAGACCAGGCCGTATTCAAAAAAGATCTGGAGCTGAAGGCTGCCGTCATTGCCCGGATTCGCCAGAAAGACCTGAGCCCGGTCATCAACAACCTTGATCCCCTCGACCGGATATTTCTTGATCTCCTTGACCTTGCCAAAGAAGCCCTTGCTCAGGTGAAAAAGGTGCAGATTGGTCAATACCAGCTCATCCCGGTAGGAGGAAGTGCTGCCGCCTGGGGAAACCCCCTTGATCTGGACCATAATGCTTTCATAAGCCTGCAAAGTGAGATCAGCCATCCTCTTCTCCTCCCGGCATCAATCTTCTGGTTCTTACCTGTCCATTATAAACATGAATGGCCCGCCTCTTGCACAAGTGGCCTATAATATACAGGAATATCCGCCACCCCTTTGGCAAATTGACTGGAAGATACAAGAAAGATCCTTTGCGTCCTTGAGAAGATAAGAGCCCGGTCCTGTTTGCTGAACACTCCTTTCCGCTTCCCGCCTGTTGGAGGTCTTCATGGCCAGAATCATCCCTTCCATTCTCTCACCTCATGTTAAAAGTGACGCCGAGCGAAAAATCTTCCAGCTCTTTTTGGAGGCGGACGGCACGGACAACTGGGTTGTCCTCCATTCCTTGGGTTTGACAGAGGTTCCTTCCGCTATCTACGGCGAAATCGACTTCGTCGTCCTGGCACCGGGCCTTGGTCTCTTCGCGCTGGAGGTCAAGGGAGGCCAGGTCAGCAGGCGTGGAGGCAGCTGGGAATACAGGGATCGCTTCAACCGGATCGGGATCAAGCATCGCAGCCCTTTCGACCAGGCCAGGGAGGCTGTTTTCTCCATCGTCAAAGAAGTAAGACGGGATCTGGATCCGGCCTTTACTCATCTTGACCGTCTCTTCTTCGCTTACGGCGTCCTCTTCCCGGACATCGAGTACCAGGCAAGCGGACCCGACGAGGAAGCCTGGCAGATCTTCGACGCCAACCAACAGGATGATTTCCAGGGCTATATTCAGCGGCTGAGCAGGGGCGCGGCCCAAAAATACGAAGAGACCTTCGGTTATCCGGTTCCCTTCGAAGGCAAGCTGGGCAAACGGGAAGTTGATTATATTGCCAATAAGCTGCGGGGGGATTTTGACCGGCCCCTGGCTTTGCGAATCCAGGTCCAGCAGGCCCAGGAGCAAAGAGCCCGGCTGACCGAGGAGCAGTATCGCTGTATTGATCACAATGAGGAGAATCCCCGTGTCTTGATCCGGGGCGGCGCAGGGACGGGCAAAACCCTGATCGCCATCCAGGAGGCCGTGGTTTCCGCCGTCCGGGGTGAGCGGGCAGCCCTCTTCTGCTTCAACAAAAATCTGGGACAATGGCTGGGAAGACAGTTCCAGGACCCTGCCCTGACGCCGGCTTATGTCGGGACCTTCCACGCCTTTTTGGTCGAACTCCTGGAGAAGAACGGTGTTGACTTTGAGATCCCATCCGATGCCAGGGATCTGGACTTCTTCTTCAAGGAAAGGCTTCCCGAGCTGGCTCTCCCAGTCATCAGGAACCGCTTTGAACCCCTTGACCTGCTGATTCTGGACGAAGCTCAGGACCTGATCAGCGATACTTATCTGGATCTATTTGATGCTCTCCTGGACGGAGGTCTCAAAGGCGGCCGCTGGCGCTTTTTCGGCGATTTTTCCAAACAGGCCATCTACTCAGGCACTCAGACCGGAGAGGATCTGCTGGACCTCTTGGACCGGCGGGCCCATCGTTCCACCTATTCCCTCAAGATCAACTGCCGTAACCCCAAACCCGTCTGCCAGGCCATTCATCAGCTGACAGGCTTTCCTCTGACCAATGAGAACTGGATGAAAATCGAGGGACCGGAGGTTCAGTATCTGACTTACGCGGAGGAGGAAGAGGGCGTCCGCCATCTGGACCAGCTTCTGACCGAACTGCGGAGACAGGGCATCCGGCCAGATAAGATCACCATTCTCTCCCGGGTGCGCCGGGAGAACTCCATCGTTCGCCACCTGCAAAACCACACCATTGAAAACTACTGCGCAGGGGGCAACGAAACGGTCAGCTTCTCCACCATCCACAGTTTTAAGGGTCTGGAAAATGCCATCATCATTCTGACTGACATCCATTCCTACCGGGACAGCCAGCTGATCTATGTCGGCTTCAGCCGGGCCGTGGCCGGCCTTTATGTGATCGAGCACAGGAACGCCAAAGAAGAATACCGGGCCATGGAAACAGAGACCCGCGAACATTAAAGAAGGGTTGCACTGACAAAAAAGCAGCCACCCTTTCGGTGGCTGCCTCTTTTCATCTGTATAAAAGGGTGGATCAGGCTTTCGGACTAACTCCCTCTTCCCTGGCTTTTTTCCTGCGGATGAAGAAGACTGCGAGCCCGCCGCCAATTGCCAGAAGAACCAGGCCAATCAGGACCGGCCATAGCCAGTTGAAACCGCCCTTGGGTCCGTCCTGGTCTTCTGCCGGATCATCCGAAGCACTGGGCGGGCTTGTCGGATCCGCTGGCTGGCTTGCGGGGCTGGTCGGGCTTGTGCTGCTTTCATCAGGGGGTGACCAGCTGGTCGGTTCCAGGCTTGTTGTTGTGGTCGTGGTCGTCGAAGTTTCTGTTTGGTGCTGCGGAGGCGCCTTGATTGTGATTCCGCTTATGGGATAAAAGCCGGTATGATTTCCGTTTATATAGGCGATACCCGGCTGGCCGTTTTTGATACTCCAGTACGCAGAGGCGCCCGGTCCGACGGAAAGATCCTTGTTGGTATCCATCTCATAGACCGGGTTGCCGGCCGGCTTATTCCAGGCACAGCGAATCACGGTCCCGGTATAGGAAGGTTTCCCGCCGTATACATCGACAAGGTCGATATCAGGGCCTATACCGAAGACAAAGCCTCCGGACAGCTCTGCCAGGCGCGCCAGGATGGCCTGCTGGGATTGAACGCTGACAACACTGGCTCCCTGAACGGTTACCTGGGCTGCTTCCTTGTTGTCCGTCAAGATGGCCCGGCCGCTTCCCGTGTTCTCGATCCTGCCTGACCCGCGCAAGAGGACGCCTGCATGTGAGGAACGAATCCAGACCGTCCCTCCCTGGGCGCCGGAGGAGGTCACGGTGCCGCCGCTGATCTCCACCAGGCTCCAGTCACTGTCCAGGCAAATGCCGTGGGCGGCCTGGGATCCCAAGGCTCCCACCTTTCCGCCGGTCACGGTAACGGTACCGGTGCCCGCTGTTTGTGCCAGATAGATGCCGCTTCCCGTTGTCGTACCGGTGGATCTTATATAGCCGCCAGAGACGTTGACTGTTGCATTGTAGGCATAGACAGCGATGGCATCCCCGGAGGCGTAGACATCGCCCCCGCTCACATGGATAGCGGCCTTATCAGCTGAACCCGAAAGATCGATGGCCCGTGTTCCCCAACCGCCTCCCGTGGCCAGTACGTAACCGCCTGTTACGGTAACAACCGCAGAAGGCCCATCACAGACAATGGCCCTCCCGTTATTTCCAGAGGCGCTGACAGTTCCTCCGGTTACTTTGACCGTTGCCCCCTGCTTACTTGCCAGGATGCCGATGCCGCTTGCCGCCTGATTCAGGATGCGTCCGCCGCTCACAAGAATGGCGCACTTCATTGAGTTGTTGAGGAGAGTAATTGCATTGGAGCTGTTGATATCCGCCTCTGCAGCGACTTCAAAGCTTCCCTTGGCACTGCTGTCCAGAACAATCAGGGGTGAACTGTTCCCCCATAACTTGGCCTTCCAGACAACCTTTATTCCCTCATCGGGATCCAGGGACAGGGGTTGAGCAGCCCCCGTGACAGTACCAGTGACCGTCACAGTATTGCCTGAGACGTGAGCCTGGAGCGCTCCGCTACCTCCGTGATTGTAATATTCAATTGCATCTACCAGATCCCCGGGACCTGATGCGGCATACGCCTGACCAGGCATGGCCGCAAAGAGTCCCAGTACAAGGGCCAGGACCACCAGAGCTGACAAGCTGCGTTTTCCGCAAGGATTCCTCTTCATGATTTTTTCCTCTTTCTTCCTTCTAATTAGGAAATGAAACAATCCCACGATGTATTGGAATAACATTAGACGATTATTGGGATGGGAGGTCTTCTTTCTCAAAGCGAAAAACCATACGATATGGTTGGTGCGAACGAGTTCTCACTGTGAAGATTATATACAATTATTCAAGTTTTTGTCAGCGGTTATTGGGCAGCTTGTCTCCCCGCAGACAGGCATTCATCCTTTTCCAGTACCGGCGGAAGTAGAGATTCCCCCGGATCCGGGCCTTCCTGTCTCTGGCACTCTGGATGCAGTCATCCAGCAAAGCGTTTTCTTCATTCAAAGACTCATTGATCAGAGAGGCCAGGTCCCACTCCTGGGCCATGGACAGGTCCATCTGTTCCAGACGGCTGAACCAGGTATCTTCCAATTGATCACGGTCTCTTTTGAAGGCGTGGGCGTCCAGCCGGTTCTCCAGAACCAGGCGATGGATGGCTTCTCTCCTTTCCCAGGCCCGCATGGCGTCTGCTTCTTCATCCTGTTCAAAAGAAAGGTTCTCGCCCGGTACGAAGAAGAAGGGCTTGAAGAGGCCCAGACAGGCGGGTCCGCCGCCTGTAACCCAATGGCTGTCTCCTTTGTCCGAGAGGGCCGCCAGGTAACTGCCCGTGGTCTGGTCACCGAAGAAGAAACCGGCATGCATGCAGACACTGGAGACCGAGCTCTTCTGATAGGGCTTGCGGTCATAGGCAGACGTGTGGCTTCGAAGAATGTCCCGCATGGTCTCCAGCGTAATGGCGCCTTTTTCCGCCTGCAACCGTTGGAAGCTGCATCCCTGACGCTTCCTGGAACCGCTGAAATAGGTGAAGACAGGTTCACTGTAGCAGCGGGCGAAGTCGAAGTCCGCCTCGCTTTTGCACCAGCCTTTGTCCAGGGCGTGCGCTACCAGCCTGGGATGGGCCAGATCAAAGGCTGCCCCGATGGAAAGGCGGTTGGAAATGCTGTAGACATCCTTGACTTCCAGAGCTGCCCAGTATTGACCTGCCGTCTCCAGAACCCAGGCGGAGGTACGGTCAGCAATCAGGAAGGAATTGTGATAGGTGAAAGGTTTTTCAAAGCCGCAGTTGCCCCCCTGGCCGTAGTCTTCCAATAATTGAATCAGGAGATCCCGGGCTTGCAGGCTTGTCCGGCAGCGTTCCAGGGCCAGCCGCAGCATATCCATGCCCAGGAGGCTGTCCTTGCCCTTGGGTTCCCTGGTAAATACCGCCTCGTTTCCAATAACCAGGCCATGTTCATTGCAGCCCATTTCAGCCCCCCACATCCAGTGGGGCTTGAGAAGCAAGACCTCATAGGTTTCCTCTGCCTGGTCGATCTCAATGTAAGTGCATTGAAGCCGGCTTCCTGTGGGGTAAGTCTTTCCTGGAATACGGATGGTCAGCAGCCGCTCATTGGGCTGGCGGTCACTGTTCTTGGCAAAAAGCACACGGCCATCGGCCGTAGAATTGCCCAAAGCTACCATGGTGTCACACATGATCCTTGCCCTCCTCTGTTTTCCCTCCAGCGGCCGGAAGTCCCAGAAGATCCAGGAAGTGATCCCAGCCGGGAGGATAAGCATCCTGGCCCTGCGAATAGAAGCAATAACCGTCGTCAAAAGCCGCCGTCAGGAACCAGCCAGGCTTGTATGCCCCCACTGTATTTCCATAGTCAGCCAGCCAATAGGCCAGATAATCCCGATCGATTTCCAAAGCCCTGACGTCACCTGGATCAAAGAAGATCTGACGCGGGCGGTCCATGCCAGGCCAAGCGATTTCCAAGCCAAGCAGGGATCGCGTTCCGTCCTGCCTGTCCAGGTTTTTCAGGCGCTTGAGCCAGCGCGTCAGCGCCCCGGTCCGTAAATAGTCCTCCAGGGCTCCCTCAACCAAGTACTCATGACGGAAAGCCATGGTAATCAAGGTCCGTATGGAATCAGCCTTCAAGGCTTCCTGATCCAGCCTCAGAGCATGACCCGGCAGCTCCCTGACACCCAGCTCCTTCATGTGCTCCCGGTAGTCTGTATCCATCAGGCCGGCCGCATGCCAATCCTTGAGCATGGTGTCGATCCAGGGAGAATCAAGGTCAAGATCCTCATCCAGGCGGCCCAGATAGCGGGTCATCAAGCGGTGCGGTTGCACATCAGGCGGGCAGAAAGCTTCCCATTCGTCAAAAAGTGCCCGCAGCTTTGGATCCAGGAAGGCCAGGGCCTGCTTTCGGATAGGATCCGGTACGCCGTAGTAGGCCTCGGCAATGGAGCCCGTGATAGCGGCCACCGTATCGCTGTCGCCTCCAATAGAGATAGCGGTCCTTATGGCATCTTCGAAGGATTCCGATTCAAGAAAACAGGCCATGGCCTGGGGGACGGTCTTCTGGCAGGTTTCATTGAAACGGTAGCTGGGCCTGATAGCATCCACTGTGAAATCCAGGGGATAGTAGTCTTGGGAAATCCGCTCCCGGATCTCTTCTTTCAGGGCTCCCTTCTTAGCCATGCAGATGGCCAGGGCCGTCGCCTCTGCGCCTTTGATACCTTCCGGATGATTGTGGGTGACGGCTGTGACCGCCTTTGCCAGAAGAACAAGCTCCTTGGGGCGGACAGCAAAGAGACCGGCGGCACTGACCCGCATGGCGGCACCATTGCCATAACTGTTATAGGCCTCCGGCCGGTCGCTGTAGATCCATTGATGAAAGCGGCCGCCATAGCCGCAGGATGGATAGGGGCGGCCGATGCTCTGCATGAAATGAATGGCCGCCTGTGAAAGCCTACGGTAAAAACTGTCTTTGAAATGATGGAAGAGGGCGGATTCGGCTTTGACTGTTTCCATGAGGGCCTTGGCAATGGCCAGGGTCATGATGCTGTCATCGGTTACGAAGCACTGATCGGTAAAAAGGTCGAAGTCTTTGCTTTTGTGATTGTTGAACTCAAAACGTGAACCGACAATGTCACCAACGATCGCACCCAGCATAGGCCATACCCTCCGATCACTCCCTCATTGTAGCAGGGATGGCGGGCACCCGTCGGGGGTATTCAGACAGTCTGGCGGGCTTTTCGGATCTCTATGATCTGGATATAAAAGACGGAGGCCAGCATGATGGCGCTCCCGATCCACTCTTTGTGACTCAGGCGTTCACCCAGAATAATGGCTCCCCCGATCAGGGCAAAGACAGCTTCCAGGCCCAGGATCAGGGAAGCTACGGTCGAGTGGCTGTCCCTCTGGCCTACCAGCTGCAAGGTGTAGGCAACCCCGCAGGAGAAGATCCCCGTATAGAGGACTGAGGGCATGGCCGGCCCGATCAGCGACAGGTCATTGCCGCTTTCCAGAATCAGGGCTGCCACAAGGGACAAAAGGGAGGCTACAACAAACTGGGCAGCGCTCAGGGCCAGGGGATCCAGATCCCCCGCGTACTTCTCAACCGCAATAATATGGAAGCTGTAGCCGATGGAGCCTGCCAGAAGAAGGTAGTCAGCCAGGACCAGGCCTCCGCTTGCCGCGTAGGTCATCAGGTAGAGACCTATCAGTGCCGCTACCACGGCCAGCCAATGGTGGACGCTGATCTTCCTGCCAAAGGCCTGGCTGAAGATAGGAACCAGGACAATGTAGAGGCTGGTGATGAAGCCTGCCTTGCCGGCGGTTGCCGTCTGCAGGGCCGTTTGCTGAAGTGAGGTTGCGACGAAGATGATCAGGCCGATCAGGAGGCTGATACGGATGAACTGCCGGTTGATCACCGGCTTGCGGGCCAGGATGAAGGGCAGCAGGACCAGAATACCGATTCCATAGCGGAGGGCGTTGAAGGTGAAGGGCCCGATATGCTCCATGCCGGCGGATTGGGCAACAAAGGATGTTCCCCATAAGAAGGCCGCAAGGAGTAATAGGAGGGATGCCCGTCTGCTCTTATCCATTCATCAAATTCGCTTTCCAGATTATGCTCTTGACCGCCTTATGGTACACCATCCGGACTGATTCATGGCAGCGTCAGCTCAGCCCCCCAGATAAGCCCGTTTGACGGCTTCATTGTGGAGCAGGTCTTCTGTCTTTCCCTCCAGAGTGATCCGGCCGGTCTCCAGGACATAGGCTCTGGAAGCCAGGGTCAAGGCCATTCGCGCGTTTTGCTCAACCAGGAGGACGGTGACTCCCTGACCATTGACGGTCCGGATCAGATTGAAGACCTCTCCTGTCAGAAGCGGGGACAGGCCCATGGAGGGCTCGTCCAGGAGCAGCATGGACGGTTTGCTCATGAGGGCACGGCCAATGGCCAGCATCTGCTGTTCTCCGCCCGACAGGGTACCGGCCAGCTGACTGCGTCTTTCAGACAGCCTGGGAAGGAGGCCCAGCACGTAATCGTAATCCGCCTTCCAGTTGTCCTTTCTGGAAAAGGCCCCCATTTCAAGATTCTCGGATACGGACATGCGGGCAAAGACGCGCCGGCCTTCCGGCACCTGAGCCAGACCCAGACCCGGTATCTTTTCAGCCCGCATCTGGCTGATATCCCTGCCGCAGAAATGGATGGTTCCCGCCTTGGGCCTGATCAGGCCGGAAATGGTGTGCAGGATGGTTGTCTTGCCGGCGCCGTTGGCTCCGATCAGGCTGACAATCTCGCCCCGTCCGACGCTGAAGGAGACTTGCTTGACGGCCTGGATGGCGTCGTAGTAGACAGAAAGATCATTGACTTCAAGCATGGACACCGTTCATCTCCCCTCCAAGATAGGCCTCGATGACCTTGGGATCATTCTGAACGTGCTGGCACTGCCCCCGGCAGATGATCCGGCCGTAATCCAGAACAAAGATATACTCGCAAAGATCCATGACCACATTCATGTCGTGCTCAATCAGGAGAACCGAGATGGACAGGCGATCGCGGATCATGCGGATCATGTCCTTAAGTTCGCTGGTCTCAGCCGGATTCATCCCTGCCGCCGGCTCGTCCAGAAGCAGGACCTGCGGCCTGGTTGCCAGGGCCCGGGCGATCTCCAGCTTGCGCTGCTGGCCGTATGGGAGCTGGCGCGCCATCAGATGACCGCTGCCGGCAAGGCCGGTCAGCTCCAGAAGTTCCTCGGCTCGCATGGCGGCGTCTTTTTCATCTCTTCGATAGCCTTTGCCGCGAAAGAGCCCCGAGACAAGGGGGTAGGAATACTGGGCGACCATGGCAGCCGTCACGTTCTCTTCCACCGTCATGTCCTTGAAGAGGCGGATATTCTGGAAAGTCCGCGCAAGGCCGGCCTGGCAGCGCTGATAGGTCTTTTTGCCCAGCAGGCTGCGGCCGTCAAGGTAGATGTCCCCCCGGTCAGGGGCGTAGACACCGGTCAGGAGATTGAAGACGGTGGTCTTGCCGGCTCCGTTGGGCCCGATCAGGCCTGCGATGCGGTTTTCTTCCACATAGAAGGAGACCGCCTCCAGGGCTTGAATCCCGCCGAAATGGATGGTCAGATCTTCGACCTGCAAAACAATGGGTCTCATGCGCCCCCTCCTTTCCTGGGCCTGGCGGCCAATTTGAGGAGCGGTGTCAGGCGGAATTCGGAACGCCCCAGGAGCCCCTTGGGCCGGAAGAGCATGACCAGAACCAGGAGAACGCTGTAGATCAGCATGCGGTACTGGTCGAAGTTATTGAAGAAACCAGTCATGACATCGGGCAGGACCGAGGAAAGAAGCTGACCGGCACCGCGGAGCATTTCCGGCAAGGCGGTCAGAAAGGCAGCGCTGATGATGGCTCCCGTAATGGAGCCCATGCCGCCCAGAACCACCATCATGAGGATCTCGACGGAACGGTTGAAGTCAAAGCGCGAGGGCGCGATGACCCCGATCTGGTGGGCATACAAGCCGCCCGCAATACCGGCGAAGAAGGCAGCCAGGGTCAGAGTCAGGAGCTTGTAGTAGGTTGTGTTGATGCCGCTGCTCTCCGCCGCGATCTCGTCTTCCCGGATGCTGCGCACAGCCCTGCCGTGGCGGGAAGTCCCGAAGCTGTAACTGAAGAAGATGGCAAATACCGTCAGGGGGAAGATCAGGTCAAAGAGGCCGGCAGGATTCTGTCGGGTGGTCAGGGACTTGATACCTGAAAGGCCGCCAGGGCCTCCGGTGAAGGACAGGTTGTTGGCCACAACCCTGATAATCTCGCCGAAGCCCAGGGTCACGATAGCCAGATAGTCGCCGCGAAGGCGCAGGGCCGGAAGGGCGATCAGGAAACCGACGGCCGCTGACAGAAGGCCGCCCGCAAGAAGGGCCAGTGGCAGGGAAAGACCCAGGGTCAGGGTGCTGTGCTTGGTTATGAGGGCAGCCGTATAGGCACCCACCAGCATGAAGCCGGCATGGCCCAGAACCAGCTGGCCCAGAAGGCCGGTGATCAGATTAAGGCTGACTGCTGCCAGGACATTGATGCAGGCAACATTCAGGATGCCCCGGATAAAGGGGTCGATGATGCCCCGTGCGATCAATAAATGGAGGGCAAGGAAGACCAGGCCGGTAAGCCCCAGTGCCAGTAGGCTGACCCGGGCTCTCTTTTTGAAGTCAGGAAGCGCCATATCAGACCTTCTCTTTCAAGGTCCGGCCCAGGAGTCCAGCAGGGCGGATCAGCAGAATCAGAATGAGGACGGCAAAGACCGCCGCGTCCATCCAGAGGGACTGGCCGGCAACAACGGAAAGGCTTTCGGCCAGTCCCAGCAGGAAACCGCCCAGCATGGCGCCGGGAATGCTTCCGATCCCGCCCAGAACGGCGGCGACAAAGGCCTTGAGACCCAGCATGCTGCCCATGA
>Ga0265293_10000454_pt1 | contig 98925 bp, 95 predicted proteins | sample Munlanlewell138R_FD_192505 | JGI IMG/M metagenome (GOLD analysis project Ga0265293, IMG submission 192505) | Leachate microbial communities from a municipal landfill in Southern Ontario, Canada - Leachate well 138R | ecosystem: Engineered > Solid waste > Landfill > Unclassified | place: Canada... | reverse complement strand
CAATATGTCCATTTTCTTGGGGTGTGTATGTATGTGTAAACACCTGATTGAGGTGGTTTTCTTTAAAGTAATCCTGAATAAGCTGTGCGGAAAATCGCTTGTCGTTATCATTGCGTATTTCAATTTCAAATTTGTTTTTCAAACAATCCTCAGGCTGTAAATGATGGATAATTACATCGTCCCAAAATCGCTTTACGTCCATTTTTTTGATTGAGTACTGCGTGATGCGATGCAGAACAACACGTGTAAAAGTATCAATAAGCGTGAGTGTATAGGCGTGTTTTTTTACAGATTCTATCCACGTCATCTTTATGTCCATTTCCAACAAATGCAAGGGCGCTTCGGGCAAAACCTTTCTGTACTTGGCATAGATTCGCTCGGATCTTGGGCGCTTTTCTTGTAAAAGTTGATGTGATTTCATTAGGCGGTAAACTTTCTTTTTGTTGATGAAAAATCCCTCTTGTTGAAGCCATCGAGATGTTTTCTGATAGCCATATTGCGTACATTGATCTCGCTTGAGTTCCTTTATTTTCAATACGATTTCTTTATTGTCAACCTCAGTTCCATCATCTTTTGACGTTGTTGTGCTTGTTTTCATCCCTTGTTTGGTTTTCTTGGAAGTGTAGTAATATTGATGTTTAGAAACACCGACTATTTGCAATGCGACATCGCGTTTAAGGCCTTGTGAGTTGTATCGCATCACGAGTTTTTTCTTTTCTCCAAGGCATACTTCTTTTTTAGCAGTTCGTCTTTTAGCTTACCTTCAAGTTCTTTTTCTGCCACAAGCTCCTTAAGCAGTCTGTTCTCTTTCTCAAGTTCGCGAATACGCTTTAATTGCCCGGGAGTCATACCGTGAGCAAAGCCTTCTTCGCCCATCGAGGCATATTTCTTTTTCCAAGCATAATAAGTCGCTGGATAAATCCCATAGTGTTCAAGGGTTGTGGTTACTCCATTTTTAGAGGCTTCCTCTAAAATCTTAACCTTTTCTTCGTTTGTGAATTTTCTTCGTTTCATATCTGACAAAATTATTATATTTATTTAACTATAATCCTGTCCGACTTTTTAGGGGGCTAAAACACGAAAGTAGTTAAGTGTATCAAAGCTGATCAGTTAAACTGATATAGATATCATAAAAACTTTATTTATGAAAGAATTATTATTTTTTTAAGAAATTAAACACTAGAGAACACAAAAAGTTTTGGTATTTTTGAACCTTAAAATTAAATCAATAAAAAATGGATCAAGCATCTTTTGTTAATTTTCTCAAAACCATACTTTTTATAGTATTAATTTACTATTTCATAAAGTTTGCTTTCCGATTTCTCGCACCTTATCTAATGAAAAAAGCGATTAATAAAGTCAATGAAAATTTTCAAAAACAACAAGAAGCCTTCTACAAACAAGCACAACAACAAGACACAGGTAGTCAAGATTTTAATAAGGATATAAAAAAAGATAAAGTTCTAAAAGAACGAAAGAAAGTTGGTGAATATATTGATTTCGAAGAAATCAATGATTAAAAAAAGTCTTGCATTGCAAGACTTTTTTTCTTCAGTTCCTAAATTATGATTACATTTATCCCAAAATAGTATTTTATGAAAAATTTGAAAAACTATCTGCCTCATATCCTCGCAATTTTGGGTTTTATAGTTGTCGCTCTAGCTTATTTTCATCCCGTACTTTCGGGTAAAGAAATTTTCCAATCCGATATTGTGCAGTATACGGGTATGGCAAAAGAACTCAATAACTTTAGACAATCAAATCAAGAAGAAACCTATTGGGTAAATAACGCATTTGGCGGCATGCCCACCTATCAATTGGGAGCGAGATATCCTCATAATTACATCAAAGAACTGGATTACACTTTGCGGTTTCTACCAAGACCAGCCGACTATGTATTCCTTTATTTCATAGGATTCTATTTATTACTATTAACCTATAAAATCAAACCATTACAAGCATTTTTTGGCGCGCTTCTATTTGGTTTTTCAACCTATTTAATTATAATAATTGGTGCAGGTCATAATGCCAAAGCACACGCTATTGCATATATGCCTATGGTTTTGGCGGGAGTTCATCTCGTTTTCCGAAAGAAATATTTACTGGGTGGTATACTCACCATGATTGCGGCAGCTTTAGAAATAGCTGCAAATCACTTTCAAATGACTTACTATTTGTTGATTTTCTTAGTCATAGTAGCTATTTATTACAGCGTATATTATATCAAATTAAAAGAAGTTTCATCTCTTTTAAAAATGTTTGCCGTATTTATTGTCGCTGGAATTGTTGCTATAGGACTGAATGCCACTAATTTAATGGCTACTTCAGAATATGCACAATTCAGCACACGAAGTAATAGCGAATTGACGATAGCTCCCGACGGTACTCCAAAAGATACTTCCAACGCCATGTCGCACGAATACATCACCGAATATAGCTACGGAATTTTTGAAACATTCAATTTATTGGTTCCAAGAATAATGGGTGGTGGAAACAGTGAAAATATTGGAACAGACTCAAAAACGTATCAATTTGTATCTCATTTTTTACAATCACAAGGATACGAACCTTCCCAAGCGTTACAGTTCAGTGAAAATGCACCTACCTATTGGGGAAATCAACCCATAGTAGCTGCTCCGGCATATATTGGTGCGGTTGTGATTTTTTTAGCCGTAGTGGCAATGTTTGTTGACAGAAGAAGAATCAAGTATTATTTCGCTGCAGGCGCTTTGGTTTCCATAATGTTATCTTGGGGAAAGAATTTCTTTATGACTGATTTTTTAATTGATTATCTACCCTTGTATAATAAATTCAGAGCCATTACTTCTATCCAAGTAATAGCCGAATTATGCTTTCCGGTTTTAGCAGCATTAGGACTTCAAGCATTTTTTAAAACTTCAAAAGAAGAACAATTCGACGCCTTAAAAAAATCAGGAATCGCAATAGGTAGTATTATAGTTTTGTTATTTGTTTTAAAAGGAACTATGGATTTCTCTGGCTTGATCGACGGTTATTATGCGCAGATGTTCCAACAAGCTGGAAATGGCTTTATCGCTGCGCTGACCGAAGATAGAAAATCTATGTACACCAATGATCTGTTGCGAACTTTCTTGTTTACTGCATTGGTTGCTGGAACGTTATTTGCCTTTTACAAGGATAAATTATCAACAAAAACTGCAGTTATCATTATAGGCATTTTAGGTGTTTATGATTTGGTTTCTATCAATACAAATTACGTAAATGAAGACAATTTTGTTGCCAAACAGCAGGTTGCACAACCGTTTCAACCAACAGCTGCCGATCAACAAATTCTTTCAGATAAAGAGCACTTTAGGGTTTTTGATCAACAAGGTGCATTTAACAACGCCAGAACTTCCTTTTTTCACCATTCGCTAGGTGGATATCATGCGGCTAAACCAAAGAAAATCCAGGATTTGTTTGACTATCATATTGCTCAACAAAACACGGAAATTCTTCACATGATGAATGTAAAATACGTCTTAATTAAAGACGAACAAGGCCAGGATGTTCCTCTTCAAAATCCAGATGCAAACGGCAATGCTTGGTTTGTAAAAGAAGTAGAAAAAGTGGCGACTGCAGACGAAATGATGCAAGCAATGAAGGATTTTAATTCCAAGGAAACCGCGTTAATCCAAAACAATGTTGTCGAAAAAACAGAATTTGCTTTAGATAGTTTAGCAAACATAAAATTAGTTGATTATCAACCAAATAAATTGGTTTACCAATCAGAAAACTCCCAAGAAGGCTTGGCTGTTTTTTCTGAAATTTATTATCCTAAAGGTTGGATCGCAACCATTGATGGAAGTGAAACCGAAATTTTTGAAGTCAATTATACATTGAGAGGCATTCAAATACCTGCTGGTTCTCACACAATTGAGTTTCGTTTTGAGCCAGAAGTTGTACAAAAAGGAAGCATGATTTCACTAATATTTAGCATCTTGGCTCTTGGTCTGATCGGCTTTGCTGGTTATGTGCTATTTAAGAAAAGGCAGACTGAAGAAACCCTATAAAGATCGACTGAATATTCTTGGAAGAATGAGTTTTTCAAAGATCAAACAGTTTATAGAATCGATTTAATTTGTTTGATTTTAAACAGCTTATTCGTAGCATTTATGGCTGTTCAGCTAGAAAAAAGCATAGTGTAAACAATGAAAAAAGTACTTATCATCACCTATTATTGGCCACCTGCGGGTGGTCCTGGTGTTCAACGTTGGTTGAAGTTTGTGAAATATTTACCTGAATTTGGTATAGAACCAATTGTTTTTATACCCGAAAATGCTACGTATCCAATACTAGACAAAGATTTAGAAAAAGAAGTACCGGCGCATTTAGAAATTTTGAAACTACCTATTACTGAACCTTACAAATGGGCTACCTATTTTTCAAAGAACAGTACTAAAAGCATCAGTTCGGGCATCATTAAACCCGAAAAAAAACAAGGATTAATAGAACGCCTTTTATTGTATGTAAGAGGAAACTTTTTCATACCCGATGCGCGTGTAGGTTGGGTAGAACCTGCTGTTGGTTTCTTAACTGATTATTTAAAAAACAACAATATAGAAACTGTGATCACCACAGGGCCACCGCACAGCTTACATTTGATTGGCAAGAAATTAAAAGAAACATTTCCACTTCAATGGATAGCCGATTTCCGCGATCCATGGACTTCTATTGGTTATCATAAAAAACTAAAGTTAACAAAAAAAGCTGCTTTAAAACACAAAGCTTTAGAAAGTGAAGTCCTAAATACAGCAGATAAAATAATTACAACGAGTTTTACAACCAAAAAGGAATTTGAACAACTGACTTCAAAGCCTATTACGGTAATAACCAATGGTTACGACACCGAATTAAGCCTCAAACCTGCTTTAGACAAAAAGTTCAGTATCAGTCACATTGGCACTTTATTATCGGACAGGAATCCTCGTATTTTATGGAAAGCCTTAAAAGAAATATTAAAAGAAAACGAACAGTTTAGAGCCGATTTTCAATTACAACTCATCGGTAAAGTCAGTCTTGAAATTTTAGATACTCTAAAGGAATTTGGTTTAGAAAAATATCTAAATGCTCCTGGATATGTTTCTCATAATGAAGCAATAATTCTCCAAAGAAGTTCTCAAATGTTACTGCTTATAGAAATAGATTCTTACGAAACTATTGGAATTATACCGGGGAAACTTTTTGAATATATGGCCGCCGAACGTCCGATTATTGCTTTGGGTCCAGAGGGAAGTGACATTACAAAAATTTTAGTAGAAACCAATACAGGAAAGTTTTTTGATTACTCAGAAAAAGAATCTGTAAAAGAATACATATTAAATAGTTACAACAATTACCTAAACAATAACTTGAATGTTTTTGGAATTGGTTTACAGTACTATAGTCGTAAAAAATTAACTGAAAAGTTAGCCCATTTAATTAAGAAATAAGCCTACATAAAAAAAAAATGATGTAAACTAATTACATCATTTTTTTATCTTATCATTAAACAGTTTCAGCATGAGAAAAAATTTTTACTACTAGTAAATTTTTACTTCAACAATTAAACTGTTTTCAATACTTCAATAAAATGATCGATTTCTTCTTTGGTATTTTCATGTCCAAAAGAAACGCGCAAACTTGGTTTCTGCAGTTCCTCTTCATTAAGAAATTCAGCTAAAACATGAGACGGTTTTTGACTTCCCGATTGACAAGCGCTTCCTCTAGAAACTGCAATTCCTTTCATGTCTAATTGAAACAACATCATTGCTGCTTTTTCTGGTGAAAACGGCAAACGAATATTCAATACGTTATAGAAAGCTTCGTTACAACCATTGAAAGTAATGTTTTCAAAAGTTTCATGTAAACGTTTTTTACAGTATTCTTTTAAGCTTGATATTTTATCTCGATCTTCATTCAAATGTTGATACGACAATTCCAAAGCTTTAGCCATCCCAACTACTTGATGTGGAGCTTCGGTTCCGGCACGTAATCCTTTTTCTTGTTCACCACCAACTATCAAGGGTTTAAGTAAGTTTTTCTTGCGTATAAAAACAAAACCTATCCCTTTTGGTCCGTGAAACTTGTGAGCAGAAGCTACTGCAAAATCAACAGGAATCTCGTCAAATGGCAACTCTGTCTTTCCAACAGACTGAACTGTATCCGAATGAAACAACGCATTGTATTGTTGAGCTAAATCAGCTACACGTTTTAAATCTAAAATCGTACCTACTTCATTGTTTACATGCATTAAACTAATCAAGGTAGGCTTTTCATCTTGAAGCAATTCTTCCAAATGTTTATAATCTATCTCGCTGTTTTCTAAAACGTTCAGATAATCAATTTGAATGCCGTACTCTTTTTCCATCTGTTGCACAGCATATAAAGTACAATGATGTTCCATGCGTGTTGTGATGATTCTTTTAACACCCAAATCGCGAACACATGAACGAATAATCCAGTTATTTCCTTCAGTACCACAAGATGTGAAGATAATTTCACCAGAAGTGACACCAAACAGCTTGGCTATCGTTTTACGAGCAGACTCGATCAATGCCTTACTATGGCGACCTACCGCATAAGTGGAAGAAGGATTTCCAAAATCATTGGTTAAAACTTTCATCATTTCCTCGATCACTTCTGGTCGCACAGAAGTAGTAGCAGCGTTGTCTAAATATATTTGGTTCATCTAAGCTTATTGATTTTATTTGAAAAAATGCAAAAATATAGAATGCAAAATTAAGAAAAATAGCGCAATTTTTAAAATTCAGAATCAACTTTATCTTTTAAGAAAAGTTTGATTGATAGAAAACCATTAGTTTACTCAATTTCAACTCCTTGTCGTTTTAAAATCTTAACTACGAAGTAAGCAAAAAACAACAAATAAACAAAACAAACCAACGAAACTACGTATGAATTGTGAATCCCGATCATATCGGCGACTTTTCCTTGAATAGGTGGAATAATACCGCCACCTAAAATCATCATAATCAAAAAAGAAGAACCTTGAGCGGTATACTTACCCAATCCCATTAAACTAAGATTGTAAATTGCTGGCCACATAATACTACATGCCAAGCCACCACTCAAAAATGCATAAACGGCAACCATTCCCGTTGTATTTAAACCAACTATTAAAGCAGTAATTCCAAATAAACTAAAAACTAATAAGGTTTTTGCAGGTGCGTTTTTTGTGAGTATGATCAACGCAATTTGGAGCGCAACACAAATTGAAAATGCGTACAGATGGCTCATGTCATATTGCGCCAATGTATTTGCTGTCAATACTATACCAAAAGCTATAAATGGTAAGGCTACTGTCCAAAACAGTTGTTTGTTTTTAGATAAATCAAAGGCGCTAACAGCTCCTGCCCATCGCCCAATCATCATACTTCCCCAATACATTGAGATGTAAGGTGCTAATTCTGAAGATGAAAATCCACCAAAAGCCTCGTCTTTCAACAATTCTCCTAAATTACTTCCAATTGAAACTTCAACACCCACATACATGAAGATTGCTAACATCCCCAAAACCAACTGTGGATATTTCATTGCGCCCCAACCTTTATTATTGGAACTCGCTTTTTTATAAGCGAAAAACAAACTAAATATCACTACTAAGAGCGCTAAGAAAAGCCAGGAAACCCGAGTGTTTTCCAAAGCTTTAAAGTCAATACTAACAGCTGATTCGCGGTAAGTTGAGAAAACGAAACTGAAACAGATCAAAAGTAGAACAGTCATTAAAGTCAAAACATTCAGTGCTTTTGGAGCTTTTTCTATGGATTCAGAACTTTTACCTTCCGGTAATTTTTTAGAGAAATAAAACAGAGCGGCAGCGGCAATAAAAAGCAATCCCACACACATGTATAACAACACCACTTTATCTAAGCTTAATGATTGAATTTGATTGTCGGTCACAGCAGCTGTGGTTCCAAACAACGCAAAAGCCACCACCAAAGGGCCGATAGTCGTTCCCAAAGAATTGATACCACCTCCAAGGTTTACCCTACTTGCTCCGGTTTTCTCGTCACCTAGAAGTATCGCAAACGGATTTGCAGCAGTTTGCTGCAATGAAAAACCTAAAGCAACTACAAACAAACCAATCAACATTCCATAGTACACATCTGCTTCAACCGCTAAAATCATTGCCACAGCTCCTAGTACCGAAAACAACAACCCATAGACAATACTTCGTTTGTAACCCCAATGAGTAACCAAATCTTTCCCTTTTAAATTACTCATAGCAAAAAGAAAGAGCGCCCCTACGTAATAGGCAGTATAAAAAGCAAAATCAATTAATTGAGATTGAAATTGATCCAAATTGAAGTAATCCTTACAAAAAGGAATAAAAATATTGTTTCCTGCAGCCATAAAACCCCAGAAAAAAAACACCACAATCAAAGTGTACAATGCCGGGTAATTGGTAGATACCTTTTGTTTCATCATTTTAAAAATATCTTCAAATATAAAAATTTGACTTCACAACTGCCCCATTGCAATTAAAAAAGTTATTTTTGCAATAATTAATCGTTCGTTATGAAGAGAATCGTTGCCTTTTGTTGTCTATCCGTCCTACTCACGGCTTGTGATGATGGAGATATGGTGTTTGAGAGTCTGAATTTTGATGAAGTAGCTGTTCAAAAATGTGCTGATGATGAGCTGTATTTCAAAATTAAAAGTGGTGAATTGCTTTTAGTCGATTTTACTCGTCCGATCAGCTCCACACAAAAGGGCTCTTGGTTGGAACCAAATGCAGAATTAGATCGCAGGATTTCTCCACCTGAAAATGCAGCAATTAAAATCTATTACCGAACTTACGATGCAGCAATTAATAACAACGTGATTTGTTCGGTTGTTCCACCTGCAAATCCCAAAGTAACTTCTGAATATACTTCTGTTCCTGGAGGTGGTATTTTTTATACAAGAACCATGACTCCCGCAGTTAACCAAGGAATTGTGAATGTTTCTTATGCATACACCATTGAATTTGAAAACATTACACTTACAGACGGTACTTCAGAAATTAAATACACCAATTTTCCGTTTGGAACCTATGTATACGAAACAACTCGGATGAATTTTAGCATCCCAAATATTGTATACTGTGAAGGCGAGCATGCCCTTTCAGGTCATAATGCTATCAACGATTACTTTAAATGGCAACTTCCTATTGATTTTGAGTTCCCTACGACAGCCCATACTCAACTCATAAACCTCAGCCCTGACTTACAATTTAAGTACATCGTGTACAATCAAAACCTTTCAAATATATCCGCTTGTGATGATATCAACCTACCAATTAAAGAAGAGTGGATTGCCAGCGAAGGAAGTATACAACTTGAAACACAAGTGAGTAGTACAGGTCAACGACATCTTATTAGAATAGTAAATGCCCGATTTGAAAAAGACAACAGCTCTTTTGTTATGATTGATAGAGATTTTGGAACTTTTGATGTACAAGAATAAACGGTGCCTATAAGTAAGTTAGCGAAAAGATTATAACCAACCATGGAACAATTAATTTTCGACATCAATTTTATCGTTCTTGATTTTCGAACTAAAATCAGATACAGATTTTGATGCAAAAATATATAAAATACACACTATTGAATTAAGCTCTAGTGTATGATATATTCTAGTAACATAAGATTAAAAGGCAAGTTTAACAAAGTCAGATTAAGAGTTATTTTATCATCATTTCTTGGAGCTAATTTGGAATTAGTACTCATATTAGAGTTTAAAATTATTCTAAGAACTGTGATTATCTTATTCAAAATTATTTACAAAAAAAACCTAAATATATTCAACAGTCTGGCTTAAACTAGGAGGTAATGTTTAAATCTTGGAGATTTTTTTGTTTACTGATATATAACAATAATCCTAAAAATTTTATCAAGTATTCTCCAGATGTACTTGAAACATCATTTTAATCTACTAAAGATTAAATGACATTTCAGCTAATGATTGCTTATGTAATAAGAAATATTTAGTAAATAAAGTTTTTCTGATTAAATGTACAAACCTAGAATTAACAAATTAAATCGGTCTTTTACAAAACCTTGGTTACAGGCTGGCGTAATTTACAAAAACCTTATTTGTAAGTTCAGTTTGAAATAAAGCTGTCCGTTTTGTTCGTAAACTGTTCCAAATTCGTGCCTTTTACTACTTGCTGTTTCTAATTTTGTATTTGTAAACAAGTAGTCTTCAAATTCGTTTCGATTGTAAATGTGGTAACACAAAATTTCTCCATCATTTTTCACAACTAAATAACCACCTGTTGCATCAAGTTCAACTGTCCAAACTTTCGATGGCATCATTCCTAATGCGATGTCTGTCAAAAAACTCTTGATTTTGTAGGTATAAAATGGGTGATTATTTTCCAAGTTGTAGCCAAGCGGATTTACTTTTGAAATTTCAGAAACCAAGTCAGAAGTTTTTGAAAAATTTGAAGTAAAAAACAAAAGTAAAATCTCCGAAATGATTCTTGGTAAAGCACTATCAATTAAAACAAGATTGTTTTCAAAAACGGAACTTTCTGGATTTTCAAATTGAAATTTCCCTTTGAGTTTTTTCAATTCTTCAATTCTATCTTTGATTTTACTTCTTGTATCAATAGCGTTGATTTCTTCAATTTCCTCTGCTGACAGGCTTAAATTATTTACTTTGTAAATGAAATTTGTTGTTTTACCCGCATTTAATAGAGTAGAAGCTCCTCCAAGCTGAGATTTTATACTAAAACCAAGTTCAGGATTTGTTCCTGTTCTTTGGTCGTGAATAACAATTTTGATGTCACTTTTTACAGTTGATTTTGCCTTTAATGAATGACTGTTGAATGAATTTATAAATTGTTCGATTTCAGGAATTGAAAAAGTTGCACTTGTTTTTTCTTTGAGCTTTGAAAGTAAAAAATATGCTTGTTTTTTGAACTCATTGATCGAAATTCTAATTTCTTCGTTATTGTTTTTTACAATTACCAAATCGTTGTCATAACTAAATTCAAATGTCCCATTTGATTCATCACGAAGCACTTTGATAATTGGGAAAATAAGATTTTCAATCTTGTTTAAGTTACTGTCTCCAGCAAAAAGCTATTTATCTGCAATTACTTTTAGAAGTGTATAAATTTCACTCCATTCTCCTTTATTTCCTGTTATCATCTGTCTTTAATTCCGATTCGTTTTAAAATTTCTTTTGCGGTTTCTTGTATTGCAGGCACGGCAACGGAGTTGCCAAACTGTTTATAAGCGGAAGCATCAGCAACTGGAATTAAATAATTATCTGGAAAACCTTGTAATCTTGCCCATTCTCTTGGTGTCATTTTTCTAATTCCCTCACGATTTACAGTTCCTTTTATATGAGTTGTTGGCGTAAAGTCAGTAATTCTGTGGTCTAGAACCAAGTTTCGCTCTCTTCCCATTCCTCCAACTACAATAACATTACTAATCCCATCATCAGAATAATGGCGTAACCAAAGCCGTTTCCTTTGCTTTCGTGTCTTGCTTTGTGGTTTTCTAATGTTTGTAGATATTGGGTTGATAAATAGTATTTTGGGCGCGCCCTTTTGTGCCATAAAGTTTTGGCAACAATTGAGGTTTAAGATATGCACAAAAGGTCGGGCTATTCGCTACAAGTCCTCGCTCGTTCCTCGCTGTGGGCTTTTCGCTACTATCCCTCACGCAAAAGAAACGTTATTTTTTGAAGAGATTTGTATAGTGCCAATCTAAAAATTCTTTAGAAGGAAGAAATCTATCAGGTAAAATAATAGATTGATTTTCGTATTTTAAAAAGAAATCAGGAACAGCTTCGACTTTTTTGAAATCGTCAAAATATTTCGAAACTTTTATTCTATAATCAGGTGTAACAGTAATAAAACCTTTATCGAAAGCTTTGTCGTGAATTGAATTTAAACATAAACCATTATGAGGATTTAGTCGATTATTTTCATCTTTTTTCCAAGGAATAATATGACTAGCTACTAAAAAATCAGAAATAGATAATCCTGTAATACAACATTTTAAATTGTATGAAGAAAGTATTGTAGAACGGAAAAAGTTTTGGTTTACCCTTTGTTTGATTATGGTTTCTCTTTCTGTTCCAAGTGGAAATTCAAAAACTTCATCATCAATTATTTCTTCTACTTTTTTGTTTTGAAATTCAGCAATTAACAACTCACTTTCATAAGCTAATTTCTCCCAATTTCCATTAAATTCATTCCAAACAATTTCGTCAAGTTTACTTCCGTTTCCTAATCCAACAATTCCTTGTTTTTTCAATTCTGGGTCAAGTCTTCCAAAATTTCCAACTTTCATATTCAAAGCAGATGGACTTCTACCAATTATATTAGCATACTTTATAATTGTAGGATTGGTTTTGCTACTGCTTTTGAAAGGAATTTTACAATACACATTAAAGGCAATAATTGTTTCTTCTTTTGTCCAATTTTTACTTTTTGCCATTATCTATTATTTGAAGATTTGGTACAGAATAATCAGATAAAATATCATCCAATAATTCTTTCGTTATATCTGAACTTCCTACAAGAATTGTCCTGAAGATTTCAATTCTATCATCAGTAGTCAGTTCGTTTAATTTTTCATCATCACGAAAAAACTTCATAAAATCCTCTCTTGATATTTTTTGATAATCTTCCATTTTATGCTGCATTTTGCGTTAGGGATTGAAGTGGAAATCCTTTTTGTGAGGAACGAGCAAAAAGATTGGAACGAAAAGCCCGACCCGATAGGGAAACGCCCAAATAATTATTTTCTTTAATGTCAGCAAAAGTTACTTTCTTATTCAAAGGCTTTGGGTAATTAAACTTATTTACACCCGTACTTGAGTGAAAGCCAACTACATAAATTCTTTCTCTATTTTGTGGAACTCCAAAATCTTTAGCATTCACAATTTCGGGTTCTGGAACAAAATAACCTAAATCGTTTCTTAAAACATTAAGAATTGTAGCCAAAGTTTTTCCTCCGTTGTGGTTTCTCAAACCTTTTACGTTTTCAAGAAAAATAGCCTTTGGTTGTTTTCTTTTGATGATTTCAGCAACGTCAAAAAACAGCGTTCCTCTTGTGTCTTCAAATCCTCCTCGCTTTCCTGCAATCGAAAATGCTTGGCAAGGAAAACCTGCACACAAAACGTCAAAATTATCAGGAATATATTGTTTTGTTTCTTCTTTCGTAATATCTCCGAATGGAGTTTCTCCAAAATTTGCTTTATAAGTTCGTTTTGCATCTTTGTCCCATTCACTCGTAAAAATACATTTCCCACCTAAGTTTTGTAATGCAAGTCTAAATCCTCCAATTCCTGCGAATAGGTCTATAAACTTAAATTTTGGTTTGTCAATTGGAGGAAATGGGACATCAAAAGTGTCAAAAATTCCATACTGCAAAGCTTCTTCTGCAGTTTCGTTTGAAATTTCGTGTTCAGGATATTTATTTTCCAAAATTTCTTTAGCAAATGCAATTGCATCTTCCTTATAAAACCTTGAAACCCCATTTTTTGAGTTGTGTAAATAATGAGTTAGAACAGCCTCTTGGTTGTTCTCTGGTTCAATAAGTTTTATTCTAAACTGCTTGTTTCCAAACGTTTCTAAAGATATTTTCTCTTTAAAATCCATTTTAAATCCTTTATTATACACGTTAAATTTGCAACTCGCAAGATAGCGAATTTTTATGTTCTTTGAGCTATAAAGTTAGTCAATATCTTTAAACTGGATTTCTTTATGTAAAAAGTTTGATGTTATCACGGTCGTTCTAACGCTTGCCTATACCACAAATCTCGCGCAATGGTGTACAAAGCCAAAATTTGAAGTTTCAACTTTCTTTTCAGTAAATCAATCAATAAACTTATTTTTTCGAAATTCGGTAGATTTTACCACTGTCAGTAACCGTATAGATCGACTGATTGGGATGCTGTGCCAACACATCTCTAAAACGCTCCATTTTATCAGACAGTAAGCGTTCTTCACCTACTACTCTATTGTTTTTTAAAACCAATCTAACAATATGCTGACCGCTTAAACAACCTATAAACAAATTATTTTGCCATTCAGGTAGTGCATTTCCAGAATAAAAATCCATGCCACTAGGTGAAACCGAAGGATCCCAATAATACGTAGGTTGTTCCATTCCCTCTTTTTGAGTAAGACCTTCGCCAACTTTTTGTCCGTTGTATTCTAAACCGTAACTAATTATAGGCCAACCATAATTTTTGCCTGCTTGAATTAAATTCAGCTCATCACCTCCTCTAGGACCAAATTCAGTTTGCCATAAGTGCTTCGTTTCTGGATGAATTGCTAGGCCTTGCGGGTTTCTGTGTCCATAACTGTAAATTTCGGGAAGAGCGCCCTGAGTTGAAATAAAAGGATTATCGGCTACAGCTTGACCCGTTTTATCAATCCTGAAAATTTTACCTAAACCTGAATCAACAAGTTGTGCTTGCGAACGAATTCCCATATCACTACGCTCGCCGGTGCTTACAAACAGATGTCCATTTGCATCGAATACCAAGCGACTTCCATAATGATAATTTCCGTTATAAGATGGGGTGGCTCTATATATTACGGTTGGATTTTCGATGGATTTCTCATCTAAAGATAAGCGAGCTTTTGCCACAGAGGTCAAAGTACCGCTGCCGAAGCTTTCTGAAAAAGTCCAATAAATCATGCGATTATTTTCAAAATCGGGATCTAGTTCTACATCCAACAAACCGCCTTGACCAGAATCGTCAACACTTGGAAAGCCTTCAATTATACTTAAAAAAGCACCCGTTTCAGAAAAAACTTGCATAAAACCAGACTTATCTGTCACCAATAAATTACCATTCGGCATTTTTGTAATTGCCCAAGGACGACCGATGTTGACTGCAATTTCTTCGGTTTTAAATTCAGTAAGTGTTTTCACACTACCTACTCTAGTCTGACCTGGAAAAGCGGGTTGATAATCTGTATTTGCAGGCAATGTTTCAACAGGATCTCCCAACGGTAACGAATCGTCTGGAGGATTTCCAGAGGGATCGTCTTGGCAAGAGTTCATGCCGAAAACAATTAAAGATAAATAAAAAAACTGTTTCATAATATGTAACTTTATGATTACTAATTGATAAAGTTACAAAAAAAACGCTGCTGATTCTCAAGAAATCAACATTTCAATTTCAATATTTTTTGATGATATTCTTTCTGAAAATTCAAGTTTGAAAAAAGTACAAAAACTTTCCTTGCTATTAAACAGTTTTTTGAACTACTTCAAACACTTTTCCGTCATCGCACTTTATGGTTTTTGACGGGTATTTTAATAAAAGGGCATAATCGTGAGTGGCCATTAAAATGGTTCTTCCGTTTTCGTTGATTTTTTTCAGCACTTCCATTACTTCCACACTAGTTTGTGGATCTAAATTTCCCGTTGGTTCATCAGCTAAAATCAGTTCGGGATCGTTGAGCAATGCACGTGCAATAGCTACTCTTTGTTGCTCGCCACCAGAGATTTGATGAGGCATTTTTCTAATATGTTGCAACATACCAACACGATCTAAAACATCTTCGATTCTGGAGTTCATTTCGCCGATTTTTTTCCATCCAGTTGCTTTTAATACAAAAAGTAAGTTTTCATAAATATTACGATCGGGCAACAGTTTAAAATCCTGAAATACAACTCCTAATTTTCTTCTCAAAAAGGGAATTTCGCGTTCTTTTAGTGCGCGTAAATTGTAATTTACTATCGTCCCTTCTCCTTGTTGTAAATCTAAATCGGCATAAAGTGTCTTCATCAGACTACTTTTTCCAGAGCCTGTTTTTCCAATTAAATAAATAAACTCGCCTTTGTCAATCGAAATATTTATATCGCTGAGTACCGGAATATTTTCTTGAAAAATGGTAACGTTTTCCAACTTTAAAATGGGTGTGGACATATCAGAATTTTTTGTAAAAATATCAATTTTAAATGAATTAACGAAAAGAATAATTCATAAAAAAGAACCAAAAACAACACTGAACTTAGAAGTCGAATTTCGAATTTCTAAGACTTGAGTACATTTCAAAAATCCATGTCATCTTTTATAGCCCGGATTGCAGCGGCATCCTTTTTGTTTTATCAAAACGAAAAGATACAGCGGAAAGCCGGAAAAAGCTCTAAAAAATGGTCATCTAAAGTTCTACATGATAAATATCAGCTTGCTTTTGCGAGAATGGTTGTATTTTTGTGAAAAAGTATAAGAAAATGAGTTCTTTAGTTACAAAATACAATATTCCTGGGCCAAGGTATACCAGTTATCCTACGGTTCCTTTTTGGAATCAGGAAACTTTTAGTCAGGATATTTGGTTGAAGCGATTAAAAGAAAATTTTATTAGAACCAATTCATCAGAAGGAATTTCAATTTACATACACCTTCCTTTTTGTGAAAGTTTATGTACATTTTGTGGCTGTCACAAACGGATTACTAAACGCCATGAGGTGGAAGCACCCTATATTGATGCAGTTTTGAATGAATGGAATCTCTATGTGGACTACTTAGGTGAAAAACCAATAATTAAAGAATTACATTTAGGCGGAGGAACGCCCACCTTCTTTTCTACCAATGAATTGGAACGATTGATCAACGGAATTTTTGAACGAGCTGAAAAACACATCGAAACCGCTTTTAGCTTTGAAGGGCATCCCAACAACACTACTTATCAACATTTGGAAAGCTTGAAAAATTTAGGTTTTGATCGTGTTAGTTTAGGTGTTCAAGACTATGATGCGACGGTTCAAAAAGCTATACATCGTATACAACCATTTGAGAATGTGCAAAAAGTAACTGAATGGTCGAGAGCCTTAGGATACAAATCTGTTTCTCACGATATTATTTATGGTTTACCGTTTCAAAATTCTGAAACTATCGTGAAAACAATTGAAAAAACGGCCCTATTAAATCCCGATCGTATTTCATTTTACAGTTACGCACATGTTCCTTGGATTAAAGGAAACGGGCAACGAGGTTTTAATGATGAGGATTTACCTAAAAACGATGAAAAAAGAAACCTCTACGAGATTGGAAGACAAATGTTGGAACAAATTGGTTACCAAGAAATTGGAATGGATCATTTTGCTAAAGTTTCCGACAGTTTGTATCAATCTTATCAGAACTTGAGTTTGCATCGTAATTTTATGGGCTACACTTCATCTAAAACCACCGTAATGATTGGTTTGGGCGCTTCGTCTATAAGCGACAGTGAAAATGCTTTTGCTCAAAATGAGAAACATATTGAGACTTATACCAAGCTAGTAAACGAAAAACATTTCCCTGTAGTTAAAGGCCACGCGCTTACAACGGAAGATTTGATTTTGAGAAAAGCTATTTTGGAAATTATTTGTCAATTTCAAACTGATTTGACTAAAGTTTATCCGATCATCGAGAAAAGCGAGTTAAACAAACGTTTGCAGGAATTTCTCAACGACGGATTGATTCTCATTAATGATAATCAATTAGAAGTAACTGAATTAGGAAAAACATTTGTCCGAAACATTTGCATGTCATTTGATGAGCATTTAATTCAAAATAAACCAGAAACACAACTATTTTCAATGACCATTTAAAAACTTAAAAACAACTCAGCGGTGAACCAACTAAATAGGTTCACCGTTGAGGTTGGTCAATAATATTTCGGTCATATAATCTACAAACGGTCTTGAGTTTTGAAAGATCTCTACTACTTTTTGTTCAAAATCTGGAGCAATTAAATCTTTGTCGGTAAAATCGTGTTTCAATAGGAACTGCTTCTTTTTAAGCAATTCAATTCTAGGGTGATTGCGATCAAAACCTTTCGGAGCCGTTTTAAGTTCCACGCCATACAAGTCACCAAAAGTTGATTGCATTATTTTAGAATCTAAAATAGATTGTAGTTCGTCGTCTACTTCGATCTCTTTTCTAATTCTGAACAAATCTTCTTTTTCTGGATTCCAAAAACCAACTCCTAAAAAAGAATTATTGGGTTGAATATGCAAATAATACCCACCTCTGTAATTGGGTTTTAACCGACCGGCATACATAGCAAAATGTTGTTTATACGGAGTTTTATCTTTTGAAAATCGTAAATCTCGATAAATCCGATACATTTTCATTGGTTCTAAAAAATCATTTTGGGCTAATTCCATATAAATAGAATTGAAACTCTCCAAAGCTGCTTCTTTTGCACTTTCAAATTGTTCCTTTTGTTCGTCGAACCAAACTTTATTGTTATTTTTTACTAAATCTTCTAGAAAATCTAAAACCTGTTGTTGCATATATTTTTATTTAAATTTACGAAAAAATATGGAACAATCGGCAAACTAATGTGTATACGTAATAAGTCCAAATAGATTGTTTTCTATTTTTTGTTCTTTCATGTTTGTAAGGGGTTGCTTTTGATTATTGTAAATAAGGTGTTGAAATAACCAATAAAAGTGTTGTGAGGAGCATAAAAATAGCCAACCACAGTTGCACGAATTACTTTTTGGTTAAAACCTCTTTTTTGAAACGGCTATTTGCCTTCTTTAATATAAAGTCACAGCGGAATATTTATTCGAATTAAATTTTTTTTTTAGAATGTCTTCGCTACAGGCTCCCAGTGCGAAACAAGTTGCTAAAAACAACGGCATCTTTTTAAACACACTTCAATATTTTTACTTAACTTGCTTTGTTTTAATAAATTAATATTTTATGTTTGAACATTCATAACCTGAGTTCAATTACAAAGTTGATGCACTGAAAGTGCATAGTTTTAGACAATTTTTTAGACCTATAAAAAAAACAAACTTCAAATATAACGATGTATAAACCTATCTAAATGCCTGAAAACTAGATAATGTTTTACAAAACAGTTGTTTGAGTACTACAAAATGATTATATTTGACTATAAATTTAAACATAATGGATATGAGACCAAAAATATTAATTTTAATTGCCGCGTTATTTACTGCAAACCTCAGCGTGGCACAATTGCTCTACACCGAGGATTTTGAAAGCTACAACACTGGCATTTTTAGTACCGACCATACAGGAGCAACACCCGCACAAGGAGGGTGGTACACTACCGCAGGTCTACAAGCGACGAATCCCCTTCCACCGTCGGTAAACCATTTTGAAATAGTGTCCGAGCCCAACAAAGGAAAAGTTTTTAAATTGGTAGAGGAAACAACCGCTACTGTATATACACCTTATATATCTGCAATAGCTCGCATTTATAGAACCGACTTGAACACTTATTGGCAGCAACGCAATCCGGGCAACAATGTGTTGAAGTTGGCTTTTGATATATATACAGAAACGGCGGCAGCTAATAGTGAGAGCTTCTATGTTGCCCTTTACAATGCAAAAGAGCAAGTCTTAGTAGGTTTTAGGTATGTGTTAAAGACTGAAGCGTTTATTCCTGATCACTTTGCTTCTTTTGGTTTGGGGTCTCGAAATCATGGGCATATGGGCATTTCTAGACCTCTAGGTATAACTTTGCCTACTCATACTTGGGTAACCGTAGAGTTGTATATAGATTACGACAACGACAAGGTCTATTTTAGCATTCCGTCTTTAAACCATACCGTTGCTCTCAACACTGCTTATCCGCTTTTTCTTACAGGAGGCGGAGAATACGATGACAATCCAGTGAAACTTCAGGTTTTTGATATATTTAGTGCATATAGAGGTGAGACGATAATGGGACTAAAGATTGACAACATCAACTTCTCGGCTCAGAATTTCACGCCCACAGTGGGTGTTGATGACTTTATATCTTCCAAATTCAACGTTTTTCCAAATCCTGCAACGGATGTGGTTACGATAACTAATAATGAAAATATGGGTATAGAAGAAGTAACTGTTTATGATGGTGTTGGACGAATAGTGCAATCGGAATTGTACAGAACAACGTCTGAAATGCAGTTAAATATAGAAAACTTGGCAAGCGGAAGTTATTTTTTGCATATCAAAACAAGCCAAGGAACAGCCGTGAAAAAGCTTATTAAAAAATAAAAAAAAACAGCAGTCAAAACTGCTGTTTTTTAACGATTAATTGATCCACAACCACACAAAGTTACCGATACCTGGACCATCATACCAAGTTGTTATCGTTACATCCTCACCAAATGAAGAGAGAAGGATTTCATCTCCTGAACCTTTGAATAGATCGTTAGGTAAGCTACTTAGGTCAACCACAAGTTCTTGGCTTCCTGTGTTGCTGTAATAAAGGGCTCCGCCAAACGGCGTGTCCGTAAGGAAGGTGTTGTCCCAATCAGGAGTTTGCACATCTTCTACTTCCAGTGCCAAAACATAAAATGTATCTGTATAAATGTTTGGGGTGGCGCTGGATCCAAATTCTACTTTGAAATACATAACCTTTCCATAATCGTTTAGCAATATTGCTTCCTGAAACGTTGCTGGAGTAGCCGGTACCGCCACGCCTCCAACCACGGCAGCGGGTTGTATCACACTATTGTTCATAACGTCAAAATAAATAGTGTAGGGATTGAAGGTGTAATTCCAGGCAGTGAATACAAGCGGTAGAAAGAGTATGAAATCATTGGAATAGCTTTTGCAAAAAACAACACGCATTCAAAAAAGAAAACTCTTTGATTTGTCAAAGAATTTGAAATAACCAATAGAAGTATTGTGAGGCGCATAAAAGCAACCTAATTCACCAATGTTTCCATAAGCAAACGTGCATTTCTTTCGTCGGAATAGCGTATTTGCATGATTTTGATTCGTTCTTGAAGGTTTTCAATAGTAAATTTCTGCGTATATAAATTTATAACGGCCTCTTTCAAATCCTCTTTTGAATGACAAACCATACAAATACGGTGTAGTTGTTCGTCATCAATCACATTGGGATTAATGATATTGAACTTACTATTCATCAAGGCATTTAAAGCTTTCAATTTGGTTCCGGATTGTTGGAAAGACCAAGAAATATGTATCTGAGCTTTTTGCAACAAGGATTTTAAATCGTTGAATGATTGAATTTGATGATATTTAACTTGAGCTTGGCCTTGATTCATTTTCTTTTTAAAATCAGCTTCGGTTAAATTTCCTGCAATCAGTAATTGAAAATTAGCCAATTCGTTAAAAACATCAATCAAAAAAAGTGCAGTTTTAAAATTATCTGGCGAGGTTAAATCTCCATGATACATGGCATACGCTCCTCTTGATAAAGGAATTTCAACCTTTTCATTCCCGTGAAAAACAGGAACATAAGCTGTGTTTTTATTCAAGGTGGAAGTCCAACGAGTTTCTGCTTTTGAAAGTGAAAAAACGCCTTTAAATTTATTTATTTTATTTTGGTATGCTCTGTATTTCAGTGCTTCTGTCCAGTAGATGATCTTTTTAAAAAAATTTGACTCACTTTTAAAAAGTCCATAATAATAGTCGTCTTCTTTATTATGAAGCCTTAAAAAACAAGGGTTCGTTAATGATTCAAAACCATAAGTTGATTTTAATCCTTCAAATAGTACTGTTTCATTACCGGTCTTAAGTCTTTTGAGTAATAAATTGTTTTTTCTACAAAGCACCGAATAAGGCGTCAAAGAAAGAAAATTGTACCAACGATGCTGAAACGGATAAGTATGCACTTTTTCGACATGCTTCAACAATTCGTCGTGCAAAGTTTCTCCATTTTTCAAAAAACAATGTAAGGTAATCGAGCATCCTAATGCCTTCAATGCCTTTATTTTATAAAAAACATCAATGCGTCCACCATAATTTGGTGGGTAAGGGTTATCAAAACTTACAATATGTAGTATCTTTGAATTCACAAAAGCAAATATAATACATAAATGCCCTATTTTAGCATCATCATTCCTTTATATAACAAAGAGAAATACATTAAAAACACCCTCAAAAGCGTTTTGGAACAATCCTTTACTGATTTTGAAGTGATTGTAATCAACGATGGTTCTACAGATCAGAGTGTTGCTGTGGTAGAAAAAATCAAAGATCCTAGGATTCGATTGATTCATCAAGAAAACCAAGGGGTTTCTGTAGCCAGAAATAAAGGTATTGAACTTGCAAAAGCTTCTTGTATTAGCTTTTTAGATGCGGATGATTATTGGTATCCTCAATTTCTAGAAACTTTTTATCAACTTATACAAAAGTATCCAGAACAGGCGGTTTTTTCGGCTGCTTTTGAGGTGGAAACCAAATGGGGCACTTTTTTGTCTAAATACTCTATCGATTCGAACGAACAAGATTTAGTTGTTGATTTTTTTGAAGCTAGTCTTAAAGAATGCGTACTTTGGACTTCTTGTTTGGTTATTAAAAAAGAAGTTTTTGATCGGGTTGGTACTTTTGATAGCACCATAAAAATCTCGCAAGATCTCGATCTTTGGATTCGTATTGGCATTGCATATCCCATCGTTTTCACGCATCGTTGTTTAGCTATTTATAAACACGATGATAACAGTCTTTCTAAAAAAACAAATGATTTAAGAGACCGTCTGCACTTTGAAAAATTTGAAGCGATTGAAGGAAATCATCCAACATTAAAAAAATACTTAGATCTCAATCGGTATGCTGTTGCAATGCATTGTAAATTAAATTCAGATCATAAAAACCACCAAAAACTAAGGAAAGATTTGCAGTTATCAAACTTACCCGTTCGGAAGCAGATTTTACTGTATTGTCCAAGACCTATACTTTTGTTATTATTAAATTTTCAGAACCTACTCATCCGCTTAGGGTTAAGAAGATCCGTTTTTAAATAAATTGAATTTCTGCTACAATTTAGTGCAATTAGAAATACTTTTCAAGAATTTGAAGCCAACGCTTTTTTACAGAAGCTTTTGAAAATGCCTCAGGTAATGGCGCTTGTGTGTTTTCTAACAATTGCGAATAATAATGAGTATCTTCTTCTATTTTCTTTAAAGATTCAACAAACAAATCTAATTTTTTATCTACAACCAATCCGTTCTTATTAGGAGTAACAATCTCATAAACAGAAGGATTAAAATTTGTGGTGATCACGGGAGTATGATGGTAAAAGGCTTCTAATAAAACCAAGGGAAAACCTTCGAAATGACTTGCCAAAACAACAGCTTTTGCATGTTGATAATACGCTTCTAAGTCGGTTACTGGTGGATGAATTTCGATAGCGTGAACTAATTGATGCTCTTTTGCAAAATTCAATATTAAATCTTGATCTTTGCCAGCACCTACAAATAAAAATTGGATGCCTTTTTTATGAAGACCTGAATTTAAATAGCTCTGAAGTAAAAAACGCAAATCCTTTACCTCGTCTTCAAATCGACCTACAAACAACAAATAATTTCTATTTTCTACTTTTACAGTTGCCTTGCTTTTAGGTTCAAAAAAATAATAAACCACTTCTACAGGAACGTTTATTTGTTGTTGAACTAAATGCTGAATATGTTTAGAAACCGCTACAAACAATTGAGTGTATTGATACAACAATCGATTCAAAAAATGAGAAGAATAAAAGTAAAGTTGTAAATTGGCCGAGTGTACAAATTGAATTTTCGGTGTTTTTCTCAACAAAAAATCGTAAATAATTCCTTTAATAAAAATCGATTTTGTTCGATGATCAAAAAGTAGATTGATCTTGTTTTTCCTGATGAAATTTTTTATAAACAATGGCTTTTGATAAGATTTTAGATGATTCAAACTTATCAAATATTCCGATTCTTCCTCTTGTGTTTCATTAATAACAATCGTATAAACAGCTCCTTGCAATTCAGAAAGCAATTTTATTTGAGCTCGAACATAATTTTGTATGCCCCCCAATTGTAAATCGGTTACAAGAATTAAAATTTTATTATTGTTCAAATGAGATTGTTCTTTTTATATTTGTTTAAATTTTGCACCATGTCGCCACTTGTTTCTGTAATTTGTATTTGTTTTAACCACGAAAGCTTTGTCGAAAAAGCGATCAACTCTGTGCTAAAACAATCTTATAAAAATATAGAATTAATTATTATTGACAATGGAAGTACCGATAATTCTTTTTCAATCATTCAGGAAATTTGTAAGCAACATCCAGAAATTCAACTTTTGCAATTCCCAGAAACCATAAGCATTACCAAAGCTTTCAATAAAGGTTTTGAGCGATCTAAAGGTCGTTTTCTTATCGACTTATCAGCTGATGATGTACTTTTAGAAGACGCCGTTGAAAAACAAGTTGCCTTTTTTTTAGAACAACCAGAACAAGTTGGTTTGATTTTTGGAAATGCCTACCACATTGATGAGCAAGATCGACGAACTGCAGCTTTTTTTGAAGTGAATCAAGAGAATAAAGTGATAGATAAGTCGTTATTTCATGTAGATTACCAAAAACTCTTAGAAGGCGGATTGACCATGTGTTCGGTTTCCTCTATGTTTACGCGCAAACATTTTGAATTACTAAACCGTTACGATGAGCGTCTTTTTTTTGAAGATTTGGACTATTGGCTTCGACTTTCTTTAAATTATGAAATCCGATTTTTAGATGATTTTCTTGTAGAGAAACGTTTTATAAAAGATTCATTAGGAAATCAATTCCATAAAAAACACACTTTTTCCAAAAAAATTAATCGTTCGCTACGCAAGATTTACAGCGATTCATTGAAGCGAAACTCCAACAAACAAGAGCATCGGGCATTGCTTAAAAGAATACATTACAGTATGGAGCAATCTTTTAAAAACCGACTTTGGTTGGATTTATTAAAGTTTTCTTGGTTGGAAATTTTATGTAGGTTTTATATCCTTTTTAAATAATCTAAGAAATCTTCGTAATCTCTAATGTAGTCTTCTTCGTCAAATTCATCCGAAGAAACCACTAAACAAACCGCACCAGCAGAAAAATTTCTAAGCTCTCTCCAGGTATTTGTCGGAACATAAAGTCCTTCATTTGGTTTAAACAATCGGTAAATTGTTTCATTACTTCCATCGTTTAAAACCACTTCAAAACTACCAGCCAATGCCACTATAAATTCCTCCTGTTTTTTATGTGCATGTCCACCTCTTTCCGCGCCACTGGGCACATCGTACAAATAGTAAACCCTTTGTATTTTAAATGGAATAACAGCACCCTCGATAACAGAAAGATTACCTCTTGGGTCTTCTATTTTTGGTAAAGGCAACAATTTGCTTTTCATTATAATTTAATTGTTAAATAGTTTTTTAATTGTTCTTTTTCGGATTCCCAATCTCTTGAAATGCCACTTTTTATGAATTTAGCCGGAATGCCACCGATTAAAACATTGCTCCCTAAAGAAGTATAATCTTTATTGCACAATGAATTCGAAGCTACCATCGCATGATCTTGTATAATCGTTCCTGATTTAATTGTAGTACGCAAACCGATATAAATATAAGAACCCAAGTGAATGGAACCACTTTTTGGTAGGTTGATCTTTTTTTCTAGGTCGTATAAATCATGAAAATTGGTGTCTAAAACCATTGACTCATCCCCGATTTGAACAAAATCACCAAAAGTAATGTACTTTGAACAATAGATTTTGGACATAGTAGAAACCGTACACCAAGCGCCGTGTTCAAAGTTTGCATTTTTTTCGATATAGAGTTTGGTATCGATTCCGAAGCAAATTGCTCCGTTAACCGTCCAAGTACCATCAACTATTATTTCACTTCCAAATGCAGGTTTTTTAAAAATCTCAAACGGATGTCCAAAAGTAATTATTCCCGTTTCTATGGGTACATTGAAAACGAAATTTCCTTTCAAACTTGTCAATTTACACGGTCCAAAAATAAGTACAGGTAATTTTAAAGCGTCTTTTAGTGGAAAAAAACTAATATTGAAATACCAGGTTTTTATCCAATTGATTTTGAAACACCAATGAATTTTATTCTTAATTTTGTTAAACACCTGTCGCAACTTACTCATAAACAACTTTTAACTTCTTGGATCAGCTTACTTAAAAAACGATTTTAATCTCTTATAAACCTTTTGGTTCAAAATATATTCGTCGAGCTTGAAACCACTATAAATTAACGAAATTATTGTGAACAAAACCGAAACAAAAACAAAATATTTATTTGGCAAGTAATAATAAGCGCTAATGACAAAGGTTAAAGTGATCGCAGCAATTGAAATTAATTTTATATTATCCGAGCTCAACTTAAAGAAGTATTTCTTTTTTACATAAGCATAGGTGTAAATTGCACAAAGAAAATAGTTGATCAAAAGTGCCAAACCAATTCCGTACAAACCCATTTTTTGAAACAAAAAAATAGTCAAGAAAATATTGATGATATCGCTGAATGCATTGACAATAAAATACTGTTTGTAATTTTTATTCGACAAAAACAAATAGCCCACTGCATAATTAAATCCTTTGAAAACGATGGCTGCCAAACCAAAAATTAAGATGTAAAAAACCGGCACAAATTCGGGCGAAAACAATATGGAAAGTAAAAAAGTGCCAAAACTATAAACAATCAAAATTGCAGGTATAATCAACAATAAGCAAATCTCTAATTGATTATTTATTAAGAGATTGTAATCTCCACCATCTTCAATAATCCGAGTAAGTCTTGGAAAGAAGAATTTATTCATGGCAATAAAAATGATTCCCAAGTAAGACACCAACATGATATTTCCCGCTTGATAATATCCTAAATTCAATCCTACATCATCGTAGAAATACTTTCGAATAACAAAAAAACACAAAAAACCAATGACAACATTTAATGACAACAAACTTCCAGATTGCAATCTTTTTTTGAAAGAATCTTGAATTTCCTCCTTAGAAACTTGAACTTTAACCTTTGGAATTCCACTTAAACTATAATACAACAGATAACTGCTTAAGGAATTGATAATCATCGAAATAATAATTCCGTTGATGTGAAAGAAATAGTACGCTAAGAGCACTACAATCATGTTAAAAAAACTGACAATCAGATTGATTCGTAGCAGTCTTAAAAAATTTTGTGTTCCTTCAAGAAAAATTATTTTACTCTGAGTAGCTCCATTAAAAACAAAATAGATCGATAGCGCTACAAACCACAGAATATAGTCTTGAGAATCAAAAGTTAAGATACTCAGATATTTTGCACCAACAAGGGAAATTACTCCGGCAAAAATACCCGTTACTAAACAAAATAAATGAATGTTTTTCAGCGTTTTCTGAAACTCCTCTCCTTTTCGATCACGTAACGCAGCAATATCTCGAACACCAGTAAATTGCACACCAAAACTGGTTAAAGATCCTAGAAGTTGAACCGTATTTTCAACAAATCCAATGAGTCCCACACCTTTAGGCCCCAAAAGATGACTTGCCCCAATATTGGTAACCATTCGAAGGAATAATCGAAGTACTTCTACCGCACCAAACATACCGGTAGTTTTAAACAATGATTTATAATGTGTGTTTTTCATTAAAAATTACATCCTATGTTTTTGTACGACGCTTCAAAAACTTCATACCATTGACGCCATTGTTGGGCTAATGCCTTTCCCTCTTCTGGATCGTTTTCAAGTTGATTTTCAATCCATTTTGAAGGTAAATCCGATTCAAAATCAGTGATTTCGTAACGTTTGCCATTCATCCACGCCTTATTTAAAATCTGATTGACTTTATGAATATCCACCGTTGAGCCTAAATGATTCTTTGCCATCATGCTGGAAGTTGTTTTAATCGTTGTTTTTAATACTTCGTGCACTGTATTTCCAACATTAAATTTCTTTCTACTTTTTAATAGTTGGCTGATTTGCTGTAATTCATCAACCTTATTAGAACTTTCTTTCCAACAGGTTTGATAATATCTTTTAGAAAAAACACCACCTGCAACAATATAAAATTGATAATATTTTAAAAGTGCTTCGTCCAAATTATAAAACATATTGGCTATTTTTTTTCCTTTAAATCGATTGCTTCTGAAAATAAAGTTAAACAAAAGGCTGTTTTGTGTCCAAAGTTCAGGTTCAACTTTATTGATCAACTTACCAAAATCTTTGCTATTTTTTGAAATTAATTTACTGTTTCCCAACCACATAAATTTAACCATATCCATCTGCATCAATTCTACTTCACGATTCAACAGTTGAAAATCAACAGGTTTGCTAAACCAAGTATCGTCTTCAATAAGTATAAAAGAATCAGTTCCTTTCATCAATTCTGCTTTCCAAAAATCAGTTGGAACCATATTTTTTGGTGACTTATTGTCTGTAATCGCCTTTGATTTATCGAAATAATAAGGAGATTTCCTAATTTCAATTTCAGGAAATAAACTTAAAAGTTCGTCTAAATAGATCTGTGGCGTTCCATCGTCTAATACAATAATTCGTCCTTCGAAACCAAGAAGGTTTTTACGAATACTTTCCAAAGTTCGATGCAACAAATAAGCTCTATTAAACGATTTTATGTATAAATCCATTAAAACTTATTTATTTTCTCCACGATAAACTTCTGCTCATCCACACTCAACGAAGGATAAATTGGAATACTTACCACTTGCTTGTGTATCAATTCACACATTGGAAATGAGAAATGTTCAAACTCTTTCATCGCTTCTTGCTTGTGTGGCGGAATGGGATAATGAATCAACGTCTGTATGCCTTGTTCTAATAAATATTCTTGAAATTCAGAACGATTCTCGACTCTAACAGCAAAAACGTGAAAAACGTGAGCGGCGAAATCGGTCACAAAAGGCAGAACCACCAAAGGATTGTGAATATTTTCAATAAAATATTTGGCGATACCTCTTCTGCGGTCGTTATCAAAATCAAGATCTTTTAATTTAACTCGTAAAAATGCAGCTTGCAATTCATCTAAGCGAGAGTTGACCCCTTTATAAATGTTTTGATACTTCAACTCAGAACCATAATTTCTAAGACTTCGAATACAGTTTGCCAGTTTCACGTCATCTGTTGTTACTGCACCGCCATCGCCTAAACATCCCAAATTTTTTCCTGGATAAAAACTAAACCCAGCTGCATCGCCAATACCGCCAGCCATCATTCCATCTGCCATTGCTCCATGAGCTTGTGCTGCATCTTCGATCAACAACAGACCAAAATCATTACAAAAAGTTTGAATAGCTAAAGCATCCGTTACCTGACCATACAAATGTACCATCAAAACTCCTTTTGTTCTTTGACTCAGTTGACTCTGAAGCACTTCCAATGTCAAATTATAATTCAATAAATTAGTATCGACCAACTTCGGTTTCAAACCAGCGTTGATGATCGCCAAAATACTAGCAATATAAGTATTTGCCGGAACGATGATTTCGTCCATAGGTTTTAAAACATCTAACTCAATATATCCTTTAAATATCAATGTCAGCGCATCCAAACCATTGGCCACCCCAACGGCATGAGACACCTTACAATATTGAGCAAATTCTTGTTCAAACTGCAACATTTCGTCTCCAAGTACAAATCGTCCTTTTTCTAAGACCGATCGAGTTTTATCCATGAAAGCCTGAATATAAGGCTCGTTTAATTTTTTTAAATCGAGATAAGGAATCATAATTTCTAAATTTAGAGAACTTCTAAGATATGTTAAATATATACGTAGGCATTGCCAAGGTGCGTGCTCCGAATTGTTCTTTCCAAGCCAACAAGCCTTTGTTGACCTCTCCCGTTTGAGGTTCGATCGACGAGCCAAAGTCAAAATAATCTTCAGACAATTCTTCCAACACCGTTAAATGGAGTAAATCGATGCCTCCTAATTTGTTAAACCTCGGATCACTACCAATATATTGTGATTTCACAAAGTTTTTGGAATAAAACAACACAGTTCCAGCGATCATTTTTCCTTCATAGAAAGCAGCTTTCAGAACAATCTCATCAGGAAATTTAGATTTTAGAAAGTTGATTTCTTCCAAGCTATGAACCGGACTCTTTTCATAACGCGCCTCTAATCTAGGCACCAAAAGCTGGTTCCAAAAGCTGGTAAAATCATCTGAATTAACTATAATTATCCCACTTTTTTGAGCCTTTTTTGCATTTCTATAAATCGACTTTGAAATGGTTTTGTCTTTATTTAAATAAATAATTGAACTTAAATTGTACAAACAACTTCCTTTAAGAGCTGTACACAGGTACGCCAATTCATCATTTGATGCATTTCCTAAAACACTTGGTAACGACTTTATTTCTAAAACTGTAAAACCTTCTTTCTTCAAATAGTGCATCAATTCAAGAAAAAGCTTTTCAAACAAATCAAATTTACATTGAAATGGAACCAAAAAACCACCGTAAGTCAAGCCTTTGTGGCTGATCAATTTCGATCCTTCTCTACAGGCCGGCAGCACTGCCGTCAATACTCCATCGACCCACAACATCAACGAGTAATCCTGAAAACGATCTTGATGGTATTCCATAAAATCGCGCTGAAACAAGAACGTAGCATTTTTTGCTTCGCTTACAAACTCGTTCCATGCTTGTTTAAACGTTTGTTCGTACGGTTTTATTTCAATTCTATGTTGTTTCTCCATCGTGAAAACGAAATAACACAAAAACAACCACATTTCATAATGAAACACTGATTATTTTTTCAGTCTTTAGCCTTATTATTACTCGATATATCTGATGACGTTTATTCTAAATGGAAAGATAAATTGAATGCAGAATTAAAGCTTATTGAAAGGAAAATTAATGCTGCAAACAAGAAAAACACCCTCTATTCTAAGGTTTTTTCGCAATCTTTTGAAAATTTGGGGAGTCTCCGCTATCTATTTGATAATCTGGACGTTCAGAATAAAAAAACTTTAATCGAGAGGGTGTTCGGTAAAGGTATGCAGTATGATGGGGTAGTTTACCGAACACCTTTTTTAAATCCTGTTTTTTCTTCTAAATACTTGATTTTGAGCAAGAAAGAACCACTAAAAATAGACAAAAAAACGGGATTTTCGACGAAAATCCCGTTAGGGGTGGATGATGGGTCTCGAACCCACGACCTTCGGAACCACAATCCGACGCTCTAACCAACTGAGCTACAACCACCGTGTAAGTGTTTTATTTTAAAAGCCAACACTGCGCTTTTTGGGTGGATGATGGGTCTCGAACCCACGACCTTCGGAACCACAATCCGACGCTCTAACCAACTGAGCTACAACCACCGTGTTTACTTAACGAGTGCAAAGATACATTTATTTAAATCTTTTACAAACAAAAAATTAATGTTTTTACTTTAAATCTGATAAACTATTGACCGCCAAATACCTTTCTACTGTAAAACCTTCTGCATAATCCGAAAAAATCAATCTTCCTAGGTCTTTGGCCCTATATTCTACACTTTCTGTAAAGTTTTTTGTAGCAATCGGAGAGGCAGGTTCCGTAGAATTTGGATCATAGAATTGAGATTTATAAGCCAAAACAGCCTCTATTTTGATGTCCATAAATTCAGAAACATCTACCACAAAATCGGGCTCAATTGATTCCCATTGAATATAATGATACACCAATTTCGGTCTCCAAGCTTCTTGTTCCACTCCGTCGTGATTGGTAGTAATCCTTCTCAATCCAGATAAAAAACAAGCATCAGAAACCAATTTACTTCCTTTTGCATGATCAATATGTCGATCGCTCACGGCATTGCACAAAACAATCTCGGGGCGGTACTTTCTCAACATTTTAATGATTTCCATTTGATGCGCTTCATCATTCACAAAAAAACCGTCGCGAAAACGTAAATTCTCTCGAACTTCAACTCCCAATATCTTTGCTGCGGCCGATGCCTCTTCATCACGAATTTCAGCAGAACCTCTAGTTCCTAATTCACCACGAGTCAGATCCACAATCCCAACTTTCTTTCCCAAGGAAATTTCTTTTGCAATTGTAGCACCACAACCCAATTCCACATCATCGGGATGCGCTCCAAAAGCCAATATATCTAATTTCATCTTCTTACAATTTTCTTAAATCAAATTTTATAAAATACTTTTTACAGTTTTACTCTTATTTACTGTTTCCAAAAATTCATTCTCGGGCACACTGTCCTTATTCACTCCACCGCCTAAATACAAAAAACCTTTAGATCCTTCGATTTTCATACAACGCAAATTTACAAATAGATCGCTTTTAGGATGCAATTCTAAATTATTAAAATTCCATTCGCCTAAAAAACCACCATAAAATTCGCGGTCGTAACCTTCGTTTGCAATAATAAATGCTTTAGCTATATCTTTAGGAAAGCCACACAAAGCAGGCGTAGGATGCAAAGCTTCCACCACTGAATAAGCAGAAGCATCAATCTTTAAATCTGCTTCAATTTCGGTTTTAATGTGCAACAAAGAACCCGCTTTATATGTAAAAGGTGCAGTTTGTTTGATCTGCTCGGAGTGCGTTTCCAATGCTGTGATGATAAAATCAGTCACGATTTGCTGTTCGGCTTGTTCTTTTTCTCCCCAAACAACATCACTCAAATCCAATCCTTTATCCAACTGAGTAGCAGCTAAAGCAACTGTATTCACCTTATTATCATTCACTTGAATCAATTGCTCTGGCGTGGCTCCCATCCACATTCCAACTTTTGGATGATAGAACCAATACACAAAAGCAGTAGGATATTTCTTTAAAAAACGTTGATAATAAGTGAAATACTCCAATTCGTTAAGAGCAACTTCCTCTCTTCGAGACAAAACCACCTTTTCCATCTCGCCTTGCTGAATGGCGTCGATGCCTTTTTGAACCAATTCTAAGTGTGCTTTTTTATTCACTTTCGGATTCTCTAATGTGATTTCGCTTGCTGAATCGTTCACATGAAAGGCTGCATCTTCTTTTATTAATTCACATTCTTCGGGATAAAAAACCACTTTTTCTACCGAAGCAAAAGGAGCAAACACAAAACAAGCCTCGTTAAGAACAAAAGTTGTATGCAGTTCATCATTTTTTTGAAACCAAGCATAACGCATTGTCTCATTAGGTTTTCGGTAAACAACAAAAGGCAATTGTTTGATTAAACAGTTTTCAATTTTTTGTTTCATCTTTTAGGAACGATCATATTGGATAACTTACAAAGCGAAATTAATTGATTGTTTTCATCGGTCACTTTAATTTCCCACAGATGCAATTTACTACCTTTATGAATAATTTTAGCTGTGGCAAAAACCATCCCTTCGCGTTTACTTTTCAAATGATTAGCCGAAATTTCGATCCCCAAAACATCAAATTTTTGATGATCAACAAAAAGAGCCGAAGCAGCACTTCCTACACTTTCAGCCAAGGCCAAACTAGCACCTCCATGCAACAGTCCCATTGGTTGATGAACCGTTGGATTGACAGGCATTTTGGCTGTGAGAAAATCATCACCCACATCAATAAACTCGATATTCAACGTATGCATTAATGTATTTGCACACATTTGGTTGAATTTTTTCAACACCGTTGTTTTATCCATTACTTCTCTTGATTTTTGAAGAGTAAAGTTATCAAATATTTTATCAAATGGGAAGAATAATGCGCTTAAAAAAGTGCAATTACAATGCCGCATCAGTTTTTCAAAAACCGTAACGACTTTATTGAATTGAAGCACTCAAAATTGACTATAAATTTGTATTTTTGCCTTCACTTAGAAATCCATACGATGGAAGCAATAAACAAAGAAGTACACAAAGCATTTGAAATCATTCAAAAAGGAGGTATCATTCTCTATCCAACCGATACCGTTTGGGGATTGGGATGTGATGCAACCAATGAAGAAGCTGTTCAACGCATTTACGAAATTAAAAAACGTGCCGAAAGCAGAAGCATGATTGTTTTGGTTAATGGCGATCGTTTATTATATCAAGTTTTTAGAGACATTCCACAAGTAGCATTTGATGTTTTGGATTGTGCCGATGCACCCACTACCTTGGTTTTAGACGCACCAAGAGTGGTTGCAAAAAATTTGATTTCGGAAGATAATTCCTTAGGAATTCGAATTGTGACGAAACCCTTTTGTTATAAACTCATCGAAAGGATGAAAAAACCCTTGGTCTCGACATCAGCAAACATCAGTGGAGCTCCCACTCCTACTCGATTTTCAGAAATTTCAAAGGAAATTATTGAAGCAGTAGATTATGTTGTTCAACTAGACCACGATAAAATTTGTAAAAAAGCATCAACCGTTATCAAATTGACCAACGATGCACAAGTAAAGATTTTAAGAAAATAATGATCATTGCTACTCCATATAAAGAAGCATTACAGTTGCCCATTTTTGAAATAGTGGCTCAGGCTGCCAAAGAAATGAATGTTGAAGTTTATGTCATCGGTGGTTTCGTACGCGATTATCTTTTGCAACGAACTTCCAAGAAAGACATTGATCTTGTGGCAGTTGGCAGCGGTATCGATTTGGCTTTGAAAGTCTCCGAACTCATTCCACATCAACCTAAAGTTCAGGTTTTTAAAAATTACGGAACCGCTATGTTGCGTTACGACGATATGGACATTGAGTTTGTAGGAGCCAGAAAAGAGTCGTATCAGCATGATAGTCGGAATCCAATTGTAGAAAACGGAACATTGGAAGACGATCAGAACCGACGCGATTTCACTATCAACGCCTTGGCTTTTTCTTTGAACGAAAAGAATTTCGGAACGCTCATTGATCCGTTCAACGGCATAGAAGATTTAAAAAATAAAATCATTCGAACGCCTTTAGATCCAGACATTACTTATTCTGATGATCCTTTAAGGATGATTCGCGCGATTCGATTTGCTACTCAGTTGAATTTTGAAATTGAAGCGAATTCATTGGCGTCGATCACCAAAAATTCGGAACGAATTAAAATCATTTCTGGAGAACGAATCGTTGAAGAACTCAACAAAATATTGGAAACTCCACAACCATCCATTGGCTTTTTGTTGTTGTATAAAACCGGTTTGCTCGATTTAATTTTACCAGAACTCACTGCATTAAACAACGTAGAAGAAGTGGAAGGACACACTCATAAAAACAACTTTTACCACACTTTAGAAGTGGTCGACAATATTTGCAAGCACAGCGATGATTTATGGTTGCGCTGGGCAGCATTGTTGCACGATATTGGAAAAGCACCTACCAAGAAGTTCAATAAAAAAATTGGTTGGACTTTTCACGGTCACGAGTTTTTAGGTGGAAAAATGGTCAAAAAAATCTTTCAACGCTTGCACATGCCTTTGAATCACAAAATGCGTTTTGTTCAAAAAATGGTGAGCATGAGCTCGCGCCCGATTGTGATTGCGGAAGACAAAGTTACCGATTCTGCGGTGAGACGATTGGTTTTTGATGCAGGCGACGATATTGAAAGTCTTTTAAAACTTTGTGAAGCCGATATTACGACTAAAAATCCAAAGAGATTCAAGCGTTATCACAACAATTTCAAAATTGTTAGAAAGAAAATCGTTGAAGTAGAAGAACGCGATCAAGTGCGCAACTTTCAACCACCGATATCAGGCGAAGAGATCATGGAAATATTTGATTTACGTCCTTCGCGCGAAATTGGACAGATCAAAGAAGCAATAAAAGAGGCAATTTTAGAAGGCGAAATTCCGAATAATTACGAAGCTGCTTATCAATTCATGATAAAAAAAGCAGAGAAAATCGGATTAAAAGCCGTAAACCCTAAACTATAAAAAAATGGAAAATAAATCATTCCTCCGTTGGGCAAAAATCTCATTGATTCTAATTTATTTGGTCATCATTGCCGGTGCCACTGTGCGCATGACCGGTTCTGGAATGGGGTGCCCCGATTGGCCTAAATGTTTTGGTTATTACATTCCGCCGACCGATGTTCAAGAACTTTTGTGGGAAGCCAACCACGAATACAAAAAAGGTCAAGTAATCATCAAAGATGAAAAATTATGGGTGGCCAATCAGCGTTTTGTGTCTACAGACGTGTACAACGCAAGCAATTGGGAGGAATACACCAAACACGATTATGCCGAATTCAATCCTTATCACACTTGGGTAGAATACATTAACCGACTTTGTGGAGCGCTGGCAGGCTTGGCGTGCTTGGTGCTGTTTTTTAAATCGTTCAGTTATTGGAAGTATAAAAAATCTGTCGTTCTTTGGGCGGGCATGGTGTTGTTTTTATTGGGCTTTAATGCATGGTTGGGCGCAACGGTTGTTTTTTCGGTCTTGGATCCTTTGAGAATTACCACGCATATGATTGCCGCCTTATTGAATGTAGCTGCACTTTTATACCTGATCCGACTTGCTAAAACCGACAAGAAATACAATGTAAAATACGATGGTTCTTATCAATTCTTCGCTTGGGTAGCTCTTGTTTTTACCCTGATCCAAATTGGATTAGGTACGCAAGTACGCCAATTTATAGACGAACAAACGCGCAGCGGTATCACAGATGTTAGCCTCTGGTTGCAGAATCCAGATCTCAACTTTTACATACACCGTACTTTTTCTTTTGTGTTGTTTTTCATCAACCTCTACTTATTTTTAAGAAATAAAAGATTGAATCTGGGCGATAGAAAAATCAATTGGGTAATGTTTATTCTGATCTTAGAAGTAATTACAGGTATTTTGATGTATTATGTCGACTTCCCATTTGGAACACAGGCAGCCCATCTTGTTTTAGCTGCATTGATGTTTGGTTTACAGATTGTTATTGCACTAGAAGCTGGAGCTTCGAAATCCTCGAAAAAGAAGCAACTCGAAACAGTAGATGTAAAATAAGTTGTTTTCAACAAAAAAAAATATAGGTTGATTGAAAAGCTTTTTTAACATCATTATTTTTACGTTTATAAACACCAACAAAAAACTCCATCAGACCGATGGAGTTTTTTATTGTTAAGAAATGACTCTAATGAACAACTTACTTAAATTGAAAATATTTTTATTTTTAAAAAGATAGGTTTCCGTTTATCATCCGTTAAATTAGATGATGATGATATACATAATCGGCAGCTATAAAACACAATTAATTCATTTCTTTTTTAGGTATGTAAAAAATATTAAATATTTTACGTAAATTTAGCGTTTAATTTTCATCCTTGATACTATGATAAAACTATTACTTATACTTTTAGGCTATCCATATCAGAACGATGCGACATTTCTTTGGCGAAAGAGCACCAAGTATCGATTTTTATTAATTAACAACATACTTAAGCACAAGAAAGAAATTGGATTCAACAAGGAAGAATTAGAGAAAAAATATGGTCCGCCCAATACCATTTACAGTTCAGGCGCGTGGAGCTACGATGTGCCAAAACTTGTGTTACAGAAAAAAAAGCGTGTACTTAACTTTTACTTTAACCCAGAAAATCAGGTTTCTCAAATAAGGCTTAAACGCCGCGTACGCTACTAACTATTGTAAGAGTAATCTCAACAAAGGTTTTATAAACCCATTAAGTTTCACAATTTTTATTCTATTTTTTGAAAAAAAATGTTTGACTAATGAGAAAAAAGCTGAATAAAAGATAAGTTTTGTTAAAAAAAAATTAGAAATAAAAAAACTCCATCGGAACGATGGAGTTTTTTATTGTTAAGAAATGGCTCTAATGAACAACTACTTTATTTAGAAAACACTTCTTTTATTTTATTAGCAATTCGTTCTCGTTCTTCATCAGTTAGGTTGGAGCCTGATGGCAAACACAAACCATTTTCAAACAATTCTTCTGCTACTTTTCCCCCGTAATAAGGCGCATTGGCAAAAACGGGTTGTAAGTGCAATGTTGTTAGAAAAAGTAGTTTACAAATTTCATTTAACGGTAATTTTGCATAAATAAATCGTAATCGATAATATCATCACTAGCTATTTCAAAAGAGGCCTTTTCTATTTCTTCTTTTTGTCCTACAGATAAATCATTCCAAAAATCACATATATTTTCTTTGCTCAATATTTTTCCTATAGACGTCATAGTTTGTGAGTTTTCTGTTTCCAAAACCATTTTAACCAACGCTATTTTTTCTGCTTGAATACACATTTTCCTAAACAAATAAAAATCGAAAAGTTTCTTTAAAAACTTATAATTAATCATTTACTTCACCACTCGATCCCCCTGACCTTTCAATTTCCCTTAATCTTTACCACTAAAACTGATTTTTCTACCCCGACCCTTTTCTTTGCTGCTCCCTTTAGGGCTGGGGAAATAGCAAAGAGATTTCAAAAAGCGGATTTAAAAAAACTGATTTTTCTACCCCGACCCTAAAGGGTGAAAAATCAGTTTGGAAAACCTAATTACTCTTTGTTGCTCCCTTTAGGGCAGGGGAAAACAACAAAGAAACCCTAAAGGGTGGATTAAGGAAAATAGCAGTTTAAGAAATTTAACGACTCTTTGCTGCTCCCTTTAGGGCAGGGGAAAACAGCAAAGAAATTCTATGAGTGAAAAATCAGTTATTAGAATCAAGAATCTCTATTATAGTTCTTAATATATCATTTTCAACCTTCTCTATTTCTTCAAAGACTTCTTTGTTTGTAAATCGAATTAATTTTAATCCTTGGAAATTCAAATCTTTAGTTCTTTGTTCGTCTTTTTCACTTTGTTCTTTTGAATTATGATATTCGCCATCTATTTCAATAACCAAACTCAATCTGTGACTATAAAAATCAACAATATATAAATGTACAGGATGTTGTCTTCTAAATTTATATTGCTTAAAATGCTCTTTCTTCAATAATTCCCAAACAACTTTTTCAGCTGCCGTTAGATTAGATCTCAATTCTTTTGCTTTCGCAAATGATTCAGGTGGTGCTCCTTTGAACATACCAATTTGATAATAAGGAGTGAATTTTTTATTCGACATAACAATTTTCTTTTTCAATGCTCACAAAATATCAATTTTCTTTAATATTTAGCCCTCCCGGTATACTGATTTTTTCACCTCTGATCCTCTTTTCTTTGCTGCTCCCTTTAGGGCTCGGGGGAAACAGTAAAGAAAATCCTAAAGAGTAAAAAACAGTTAGAAAATTTAACTAAAAAACGACTGAATCACTCCAGTCGTTTTATATATTATTTTCCGAAAACCTCTCGTGCTTTCTTAGCAATTCGTTCTCTGTCTTCATCAGTTAGGTTAGATCCCGATGGCAAACACAGTCCGTTTTCGAATAACTTTTCGGATACATTACCACCATAATAAGGCGCATCAGCAAAGACAGGTTGTAAGTGCATCGGTTTCCATAATGGACGTGATTCAATATTGTCTTCTACAAAGGCCAAACGTAAGTCTTCTCTGGTTTTTCCTGCAATGGTTGGGTCAATAAGTATCGCTGATAACCAATGGTTGGAATAAAAATCATCATTCGGTTCTGTAAATACGGTTACTCCGTCTATATCTTTAAACAATTCTTGATAAAACGCATGCATGCTTCTACGAGCGGCTACTCTATCGTCTAAGACTTCCATTTGTCCACGACCGATTCCTGCGGTAATATTACTCATACGGTAATTGTAACCAATATGAGAGTGTTGGTAATGAGGCGCGTTGTCACGTGCTTGTGTAGCTAAAAACACGGCTTTGTCTTTGTCATCTTGCGATTGGCACACCAAAGCGCCTCCAACCGACGTAGTAATGATCTTGTTTCCGTTGAACGACAAGGCAGCAAATCGACCAAATGTTCCGGCGGCTTGTCCTTTGTAAGTCGATCCCAACGCTTCTGCAGCATCTTCAATAACAGGAATACCATATTTATCGGCTACCGCATGTACTTCGTTTACTTTGTAAGGCATGCCGTATAGATGCACGGCAATGATTGCTTTAGGTGTTTTTCCTTTGGCAATACGGTCTTTAATAGCTTCTTCTAAAGCAATGGGACAGATATTCCAAGTCTCTTCTTCAGAGTCTACAAATACAGGTGTTGCACCTTGATAGGCAATAGGATTTGCCGAAGCAGAAAAGGTCATCGATTGGCAAATCACCTCATCGCCATGTGTTACATCGCATTCTATTAATGCCAAATGTAAAGCGGCAGTACCTGCTGATAAAGCAGCTACGTAGGCATCTTGTTTTAAATAGGCTCTGATGTCGTCTTCAAAACCATTTACGTTGGGACCTAAAGGTGCTACCCAATTGGCATCAAATGCCTCATGTATGTATTTTAATTCGGTGCCACCCATGTGTGGGGAGGATAACCATATTTTATTGTTCATGGTATTTGTTTTAATGCAAATTTATAGTAATATTTTTCAGTGAACCACAATATGTTTAAATATCTGCTTAATACTTAATACTTAATACTTAATACTTAATACTTAATACTTAATAATACTTCTTACCTGTCTTAGTGATATACACTACTTGTTCTTTGGCTGCAACTGCTTCTACAAGTGGCTGACGTTCAGCAGCGGGTGTAAAACCTGAAAAAGATACCCAAAGACTAACAACGAAAAGAAAAAAAAGGTTTTTCATGGTTATTTTATTTTGATGATTCTGCCGGGATTACCCACGACGGTTGCGCCATCAGGAATATCATTAATAATAACAGTACCTGCACCAATAGTACACCATTTACCTATTTTTATACCCTGAATAATACAAGCTCCAATCCCGATATGCGTTCCCTCTCCTACTTCTACATTACCAGCTAAAGCGGCATTGGGTGATATATGTACAAAATCTTCTATGATACAATCGTGATCTATGGAAGCATTGGTGTTAATAATACAGTGTTGTCCAATGGAAGCATTACTGTTCACAGAAACACCAGCCATTACTACAGAACCATAATTAATAACACTTCGTTTTGAAATAGTTGCAGATGGATGAATCAATACAGGATAAGTCAGTTCACTGTTTTCTTCTGCAATTTTTTTTCGAATACTATTGTTTCCAATAGATATAATAAGATGAGATAAATCGGCTGGAATGTGATGCACTATTTGATAATTAAGTATAGAAGTTTTAGTTTCATCTGCATCAATGAAAGCCTGTATTTCAAAACCGTTTTCTTCTGCTATTTCTGCAATTACCTTTCCATGACCACTAGCTCCGTACAGATATAATTTTTTCATACTTAATTACTCCCATTAAAAGGCTCTGCTGTCGCTTGTCCTTCCTGACTAATTCCCTCGCTTTTAAAAACTTTTTTAAAGGTCATTAAAAAAACCTTTATATCTGTGGCAAAAGAAAGGTGATCCACATACCAGACATCATATTCAAATTTCTGTTGCCAGCTGATGGCATTTCGGCCATTGACCTGTGCCCAGCCGGTAATTCCCGGGCGGACTTCATGTCTTCTTTTCTGCTCTGCATTATACAAAGGTAAATATTGAGGCAATAACGGCCGCGGACCAATCAAACTCATATCTCCTTTCAGCACATTGATGAGTTGGGGGAGTTCGTCTAAAGAGGTTTTCCGCACGAATGCGCCAATTGATGTCAGGCGATCGGCATCCGGCAGTAAGTTGCCTTGCGCATCCCGCTTATCGTTCATGGTTTTAAACTTCACAATTTTAAAGATGCGTTCGCCTTTACCCGGACGTGCCTGAAAGAAAAAAGGTTTACCTTGGTTCGCAAAAAACAAACCAATCATCACTACGATGAATATGGGACTTAATAACAATAAACCAAATAATGCTGCTAAGAAATCAAATAGGCGTTTAAAGTAGTTTTTGTACATAATTGATTAAATTCTTGTAAATATTTTTAAATAGCTTTCTGTAGCAACCTCTAATGAATATTTCGCTTTTGCTAATTTAAGCGCTGATTCCTTTTGCTCATGTGCTAAATTCTCATTTTTTGTATAATCAACAAACTCTTTTGCTACTTCTTCTGTTATTTCAAAAGGTAAAACATAACCTACATTATACTTACGGATCGCTTCCGCTTGCCAACCTTCGTGATTGATTAATACAGGTTTACCAGCTGCTAAAGTATCAAAAAATTTATTAGCTGAGTTTCTCCAAAGCTCTGGAATATCAATAACAAATGAAGACCCCATAGATACAGCATTATACCACAAGGGTAATTCACTTTTTGAAATTGGATTTAAGATAAAAACATTTTTATTAAAAACTCCTTTATCCTTTGCTAATTGTATTACATTTTCTTTTTCTGCTCCTGAACCAATAAGAATAAATATTAATTCATCATCTAACTTTAATGTTTTTTCTGCAAACTTCACTATCTTGTGAATCCCATTTACTTTTCCAAAAGTCCCTGCATATAATACGGAAAACCGAGGTTGAAAGCCTACTATTTTGTGCAAATCAATTACTTCAGAAGTATTTTGAAAACGATTGATTTCCGCAATGTTCTCTATAACAATATCCGTTTTATCTTTAAATTGAGGAAAACGAGATACTATTGACCTTTGCATATCTGTAGAAAGAGGTACAATAGCTGCAGCATTTTTATAAATAAACTTTTCTAAACTATGTAATACTTTTTGCATCAAATTGTTATTTATAGCTCCAATGGCAATGACCGCTTCGGGCCATACATCCCGAACTTCAAAAATGAAAGGAGTTTTTCCAATCCATTTTTTAACTAAAGCAGGAATACCTATCGTTAAAGGTGTGGATGTTGCTAAAACCACATCTCCTTTTAACTTTAATAAGCGAAAAGAAGAAAACCATAGGAATTTAAAGAATACCAACGTCCTTTGCAAATAAGACAAGTGGTTTCCATAAGGCAGGTAAATATAATTTATTTTTATACCTTCTCTTTCTATTTCTATCCATCTTTGTTTGGTGTTGTACTTTACGTCAGACGTTGCCGTAACCACAGTTACATCAATCTCTTTATTAACAAAAGAAGTGGCCAGGTCGTAAGACCTAGTACCTCCTGTTTCGTCAGGGAATTTGAAATATTGATGTAGATAAATTAGTTTCATTGATAAATTTTCTTATAAGTTAAAGCAATATTCTTCCAATTATGATTTTCTATAATTTTTTGTATAGGGATTTCATAATTATTATAATTTTTCATCATTTTCAAAAGAGCTTGCTGAATTTCCAACATATCTGCTTGCTTGTTCACTTTTTCTCCTATTTTTTCTTCATAAAAACCGTCTATCCCTTCTTTATCCGTGTACAAAATAGGTATCCCCTGTAACATAGCTTCTACATAAACCAACCCAAAAGTTTCATTTTTCGATGGCATTGCAAAAATATCACAAGACTGAAATATCTCTTTTAGTTTTTCTTTATCATAAACTTTCCCGTGGTATTTGAAAATTTTGGGATAGTCCTTAACTTTTTTCAAAATTTTTGGTTCGTCATCTCCGCTTCCTCCGACGAGTTCCATTGTACAAAACTTGTTGTCTTTATTTATGCTTTTGACAGCATTCACTAAATTAACAACATTTTTACCGGAATCAAACTTTCCGATATACAGAAATTTAAATGTTATTTTTTGTTCCAGCAATTTATTTTCTGCCTTGTCAATCCAAAATGTATCTACTCCATTTGGAATAACCTTTAGCTTCATTTCCAATAGTTCTTTAATCTTCTGTAATGACGGTTCTGACAAAATTCTCTGCTTATAGGAAGCTGCTATTAAAATAACATTTTTTGCATTCTTAAGAATCTTACAACCAAAAGAACGTTCGTGAATCAGATATTTTTGAAAAACATTCAAATCCGAATTTCGTATAGTAACAATATAGGGTATACTATATTTTTTTGACAACAAGTATGCAACGCCACCGTCACTATACCACGTATGAGCGTGAATCATTTTGATTTTTGACAAATCAATTTTTGCTTCAATATCCTTAAGAATCTTTTTTATTTTCTGTTTATAAAAAATACGATCAGTAGTTTTATTTAAAATATGCGAATAGATGATTTCTGAATCTGCTACATTCAAATCTATTTTGTTTTTCCCTATTCTACTTTTTTCTTTTATAGGATTATATACAATCTGAGGGATTCCCAAATTGTCTAATTCTCCTACCAGGTTTTTATAAACTTTGGAGCCGGAATAGTCGTTTGTTATGTGGAGTATACACATATTTTTTAACGTTTATATATAAAATTGAACACCACAAAATCATAAAAATCATTTACTTCAATACAGTAGTGTCCTAAATAAATAAAAAATGGCGGTGGATTTATATAGCAAGGATTGCTATATTTAATTCGCTAAAATTACCCAACCGCCATGGTAAATATAAACGTATTTTCTCAGATTCTTGCACTTATCGACCGTAGTATTTTCACTTCCTTGGTCAAGAAGCATCAGTCAGACAAGTATAGTAAAGGCATTAACAGCTGGACGCACCTGGTCAGCATGCTTTTTTCATTTACATAATATTTCTTTTTTAATTAGAGAGATTATATTTTTAGTAGATTCTCCGGCATCCTTATCACCATATAATTCGTAATAAAATTTACATTTAGTGAAATCACATTCCCATCGACCAGATTCTATAGAATCGGTTAATAAGTTAATATCTTTATAATGCTTTATTAATTTTTGTTTTTGGAAGCCATAATGATCAAATTCTTCATGAGATAATTGAAAGGAAAAAGACGGTCTTCCTGTTATCATAGATTCCAATAAAATACTACTATTATATGCAATTATAGAATCTACTGATTTCAAAAAATCAAATACACTTTCTTCGTGAGAAGAAGACCAATTAACATGATTATTTTTTGCCATTTGTTCCCATTTTAGAAAACGTTTATCCGCTGGGTGAGATCTTAAATATATTATGAATTTATTTTTTAGACTATTAATCAAAGTTTCAACTATTTCCAAACTGTCATATTCATTTGTCGCTATTCCTATATTAATTATTTTATTAATAGGTTTGTGAATATGCCATAAAGCATCATATTTGGATGAACCTGTTAAATATATTTTACAAGTAGTAGCTTTTGTGTGGCTTAAATATTTCTGTTTTGAATCTTCACCGTCTAAAAAAGCTACATCAGTGAACAAAGAGGGAAACTTTTCAGTTACTGAGGCATGTTGAATATAAAAAGTTTTAATTGATAAACTCTTGGCCACTTTTACAGCAGATCTAAAATAACAAATATGATCATTTACAATTATTATAAATTTAGGTTTTACAACTACAAACAAAAACCAATAGTAAATTCGCAATGGAGGAATTAGCACATATTCATTTAAGCAATACTTAAAACTTGTTTTAACATAACGAGAGCCATAAACAAAAAGCAATATTGTTACAGGAAAAGTTAAAACAGATAAAACATAAACATAAAATAACGGAAAAATTGTTGTTTTATCATACTTTTTCAAAAATGAAACAACATTAAGCTCCATTTCATTCATAAAGGGTTTAATTGTCTCATAATTATTATAAGAACCAATTAATGCAATTCCAGAACGTTTCTTAATAAAAAATATTTTAAGTGTTGTATGTTTTAAGGATCTATAAAAACAATATCCAAATCGAATAATTCCCTTAAAAAAACTAAAGTTTTTATTTATATATAGGCTTTCGTAGAGAAATCCCATTCTCTCACTACTATAGACATAATTATCATCGATTAGTGATTTTATAATTCTCATAATAATTGACTTTTATTTTGGTTCCCAACCTACTACATAAAATTAATATAAATAAAATGTAAAATGTATATGGGTAAATTAATGTTAACTGAGGTATTTTTAATGAATGAAGAAGAAAATATAAACCTGCACATCCAACAGGATAAAAACTTTTATTCATTAGGTTGCTAATAATATACTTGAAAAATAAAATAAAAATGCCAAACATAGAAATCATTCCAACAAAACCTATGTCGTCTACATTCGCATGTGGATAAGGTATCTTCCAAACACCGTAGCCAAATAAAGATTTAGGCTCAATAATATATTTTAAAAAACTTTGAGAATAGTCTAAAGAGCCTCCTTGAGAGTATAATTTTGCATTTAAAAAATCAGTTAATTGTATTATAATTTCTGATGAACTTATAAAGTACAACAATATCAATATTATAATAATTCCCCAAATACTAAAAGGACTAGAGGTATTATGTTTTCTTTTTAAAAAAATCCAAAATATAAGTAAAGGAAAAAAAATTAATAAATTGGTTGTCGATGTAGCTATGAGCATAAAAAAAACATAACAACATAAAATTAACGTTAATTTAATGTTTTTAAATAAGTAAATAGAAAAGAAAAAGGCTGGAGTAATAAACAGGGTTGCAATATGAGGCTCATGGCTAAGCCCACAAAAAATTCCAAACGTATTTAAAAAAGGGATACGCACTGTATCCAAAATCACAGTTAAATTTAATGGAAATAAATACCTTGAACCTAAAGTTTCTGCATTGTTATCAGTCCAAAATGTAAGATTTTCTTTCATTGGGTAATCTAAAGGATTAATTATACCAATAAAAGACAACATGAATACAAAAATTGATAAAAAAACTATTAAGTGACATAACCAAACATATGGTTTAATTAACATCAAGAATATTTTATTAGGATGCATTTTTTGTATACTCGAAAAATATGAATAAACCAAAAAGTATAACAAAAACGGAGATGATAAATATAATAACACAAAAGGCAATTCAACATCATTTATTTTTGGAAAAAATGCTGTTCTTATTAGTTCAATAAGGAGTAACATCAGAAAAGGGCCTAAATAAATAGTCGAATACTTTTGTGAAAAAATATATTGACCATTGTGTTTTCTTTGAGAATAAAATAGTAGAACTCCAATTAACAAAAGAAAAGCAATTATTACATGAATAACATAAGACGGAAAGTTTCCAATCAATAATGGTAATATAAGTGTATGATACTGACTTATAAATATTATCATCAAAAGACTAAAAAATAAATAATTTAACTTATAACTCCTCATTTTTTTTTCTAAAATTATTTACGCTAAATAATACCCGTTTATATGGTAGCGGATGAATTCTCCTTGCATAAATTGCGGTCATTAAAAACTGTAAAAACATACATATCAAAAAAGCATAACCCGCTCCGTATAAACCAAATTCTTTAATAAGAAAATAATTAAAGAAAATACTTAATATAGCAAGAATAGATGTAATTAGACTAAGCTGTTTTGTTTTTGAATAATGTATTAAGTATACTGAAGAAAGTTTATACATACCATTAAATGCTAAAGCCAGTAATAGTACAAATAAGTAATTAACTGCAGAATGATATTCTTCTGTTGTCATAATAATTATAAGTTCTTTCATAACAAAATATGAAATAACAGCAATCAACAAATAAGCCAAATATAGCGCTATATTCATCCTTGCAATTTTCACTCTTTGCACATCTGAATCATTATTTAAATTTTTATACAGCCAAGGACTAACAGTCTTACTCACAGCATCTTGTACGATACCCATAAGTACTGCATAAGAGTAAGATATGGAAAAAACACCTACATACATTAACCCCAAATGATTTTCTATAAAAAAAAGATTACTTCGAAATATAAAGAAGGCACCTAATGCATGAAAAAGCAACGGAAAACATATCAAAAAAACCTCTTTAATTCTTTGTAAATTAAAGTTTAATTCTAAAAAGCCTTCCTTATATAGACTATAAAGACATATTATTCCTACACTTATGTATGATATTACAATACCCCATAATCGACCTTCCCAACCTAAATCAGCTATTACAACTAAATACAAACTGATTACCAAATTCATTAAAGTAAGTCCTCCCTGGAAAACACCAAACTTAATTGCTAAATTATTATTTCGCAATATGACGAGATATACGGTATTAACAGCATAAATCCCACACACTAATGGAATTAATAGCAACCAAATATTGGGTAAACTAAAAAAATAATGTTCTATTTCAAATGCTACAAATAAAGCAAAAATTAAAGTAAAAAAACAAATACTAAAAATTAAGAGATACAAAATAGCCCCTATTGTTTTAGCAATACCTTTTTTATCTAACTTAAAAAATACTCTTTCAATCTCTGTTGCAACATTTAAACCAATTATAGGGAATAGAAAAGCAAAAGTAGCAGTAAAAATTGAAACTTTACCGTATTCTTCAGCGTCTAAATATCGGGTTAATATTGGTATTAAAAGAAATGGAATAAGACCATTTAATGCATTAAAACCAAGATATGTAAAAGTATTTACAAGTGTTTTATTTTTATAATTCAATTATTTATCTTTTAAGATTCAAATATAAAGTCAATTAAATTTTCTTTCCGCTTTAAGTTTGTAGTAGTGATCTTCATTTCTGTATTTAAACGGAGTTGCGGGATTACCACCTGCGATTGCCAACTTTGGAATACTTTTTGAAACCACACTTCCTGCCTGAATAATTGCTCCTTCTCCAATTTTTACTCCGCCAAGTACAATCACATTATGTCCAAGCCAAACATTATCTTCAATATTTATATCTTTATTTACATAAGTATTATCATATGGTATTTGCTCGCCTTCATAATTATGATATTGAACAATGAATCTGATATTTTTACCAGAATGAAAATTATTTCCAATAGTAACTTTTCCTCCATTGGAAATTTCTATTCCATTAAAATTACAATTTTCCCCTAAAAAAACATTTGAGCCAATATTAGAAAAGTAGTTAACAACTATTTTTCCTTTATAATTCCCAACTCTATATTTAGTGATAAAGGTGAAAAGATTACGTAGCAGAAATCTATTTGCTTTTGACAATTTCAACAAAATTATTTTAATCATATCAAGATACTTATTTGTTTAATAAAGAAATTATATAACTATTCCAATATTTCCCATCTTCAAAACAATTATCTCTAAGTTTTCCATCTATTTGAAAACCAAATGTATTTTGAAAGAAATCAAGTTTTTTAGTATCAAATTCATAAAGCTCCATCCATATCTTATGAATATTGAGATTATTAAAACCATAGTCTATTAATAACTTGGCTGCTTCCTTTGCATACCCATAATCGTCAATGTATGCTTCATCTTCACCAATATAAAAGGAGAAATCTGCAGATCTGATTATCCAATTTATATAAAGAAGACCTGCTGCTCCAATAGGTTTATTATCACTTAGTCTGACAATAGTAAACATATAATTCACATGTTTAGTTTTCTGAAGGCTGTCAAACCACGATTCTTGGTCAGATAAAGACAATTCTCTAGCCTCTCTAAAATTTCTTCTAAACTCTGTATTATTACGCCAATCTCTTAAAAAAGACAAATCTTCTTTTTCAACCGCCCTAAGCCCAACTAATTCTCCTTTTATCATAACAAATCATTTCTTTTTATTGCTTCCCCGTAACCTATTTTATTCTTTAACTCTCTACCAATTAGTAATTCAATTTCATAAGGCTGAAAGCTATTTTCTATAACAGGTCTCAACGGAAATAAATCTTCTTTGGTTAATATATGTCCAGCGGGCAATTCTTTATTTACACAAATTGATCTTCTTTGAACAATATAAGACTGTTTTTCATTTTCTTCTACTCTCTTAACCCCATCTCCTAAAGCATATAATAGTTCATAAGACCTATCAACCATCTCTCTCCAAGTTTGCGGATTCATTGCAAAAGCGTGATCTGGTCCTTCCTGCTTATTATCATTAGTAAAGTGCTTCTCAAAGACACGTGCTCCAAGTGCTAAACTTCCTAATACTGTACTATGTCCTGGAGTGTGATCTGAAAGTCCTAACATAATATCAGGATATTTTTCTGCATACAGCTTCAAAACATTAAGATTTACATATTTGAAGTTTTCGAGACTACCTGTGTAGTTTGTGTTACATTGCATCAAAACAATATCGTCCGTTTTCGATAAAGCTAAATTCATCATTCGTTGAACATCTTCCCAATCACAAGCCCCTGTTGCTAATAATACAGGTTTTTGTTTAGCTATGATATACTCAATGATTTCAAGCCAAGAAGCATCGCCAGAACCTACTTTATATAAATCAACAAAAGAATCTACAAAATCTACGGATTGAAAATCATAAGGACTTGTGAAATAATCTATTCCAACTCTATCACACTCTTCTCTTAAAAGTTTAGTCCAATTTGCATCGATACTTGCATCTTCATATACTTCATATACTGATTTTTTCCATTTAGATTGATGTGACAATTTAGTTTTTAAATTATCAAAACCATGTTTGCTTACAATTTTTGATGCTGTAAAATTTTGAAATTTTGCAGCATCAGCACCAGCTTCTTTTGCTAAATGAATTAACTCATACGCTTTATCTAAAGAACCATCATGATTTGCTCCGATATCTGCAATAAAATATAAATTTTTTTCATCAATGATTTTTCTACCTAATTTAATTTGTTTCATAATGACATTTAATATTATTTATAGTTTCATTTACTCTTGGAAGCGTTCTGTTAAAATCATTTATATACTTTTGAACTGATAATGTTTGATCTCCTGACCTATTTGCCCTATCTGAGAACTCTGCTATACTACCTCTTTTAATAAATTTATTATCTAGTCCTAATTCATTTACAAGAGTTATTCCAAAATGATATTTTGAACATATTTCTGAGCCTGCAACATGATAAATACCATATTTGTCATTAGATGTTAATATTTCCTTAATTTCAATCGCTAAATCCCAAATTGAAATTGGAGTAAAAATAACATCATCAAACAAGGTTATTTCCTTTTCTTGTTTTACAGAATTAATAATCCATTCAACAAAACTGCTTTTTAAAGCTAAGGTATTTAATCCCACAATTGTAGTACGCAAAATTGTATAAATCCTATTCGAATGCAAAAGAAAAAACTCACCTAATTCTTTAGACTTGCCATATATGCTCTCTGGAGAAACTATATCTGATTCTCTAGCCAAATGTAAAGCGTTAGGGAAAACTGCATCTGTTGATATATAAATTATTTTTACATTATCGTTAGTAGCATTAATTAACTTTTGGACAGACATACCATTTATTGCATAGGCCCTTAACGGATTATTTTTACACTCGTTTCCATTTGTTATAGCCGCACAATGTATGATTACATCAGGATTTGACCAATTAATCAAATCCTTATAAGATTCAGATTCTAAATCAAACTGCATGTAGTTCTCAAAAATATCACTTTTAGAACTACCAGTTGTAAATATTGTAAAATAATTTTTATATAATTCAACTAATGCCGAACCTAGCATTCCTGTAGCTCCAGTTATTAAAATCCTCATTAATTTAATCTTTTAAATCCACTATGACAAACAGGACCTTCAAGCAATTGATGAACAGACAATTCACCCTTTTCACATTTTGCAATAAGTTGATAAACTTCACTTAAAGCAGAAAAATATAAAGATATAATTTCATCAGTATGATCAATACAAGGATAAAAAAGTGTAGTTGCTAAAAAACCTTTTTTTAACATTTCTTGTGCGATCAATGTCTTATACTCAAGTGCATTTGGTGAATTAAATGTGTAAGTAGACAAAGCTGGAATTCCCGAAATAGAAATCGACAACCCTAAAGATTCTGCTAGGGACAACCATTGGCTTCTAACTTTGATTCCTTTTTCTGTAATAATTTCCCAAGACTTTAATCTCTCCATTACTTCCAATGTTTTTAGTCCAGCTGTGGGGCCAATCCTTTCTGTCCAAAAAGTACTACTAATAAAAGTTTTTTGAGCAGATTCCATTATTTCCCTTCTACCTACTACCGCACTTATGGCATATCCATTTCCTAAAGTTTTTGCGAAGATTGCCATATCAGGCTCAACACCATATTTTTGATAGATCCCTCCAAAAGTTTCTCTAAATCCTGAGGTGCATTCGTCAAAAATTAAAACAATTCCTTTTTCGGTGGCTAAATTTCGAATTTTTTGTAAAAATCCATCTTCTGGTCCCATATTACGTTGAACTTCCATCTTAATTACCCCAATATCATTATTGGAAACAATATCCAATAATTCTTGAAAATTATTATAATGAAAAGGAAATACCGTATTTTTTAAATTATGAGGGACTCCAGTTGGATTTAGACCAGGAATCAAATGACCATTTAATTCATCTCCTGAATTATGATTAGCTGATAAATACCAATCATGCCAACCATGATAACCGCATATTGCTACTTTATCCTTACCAGAAGCAGCACGAGCTATTCTAATTGCAATAGAATTAATTTCTCCACCACTTCTAGCATATCTAACCATTTCTGCCCAGGGATTTAATTCTATTAATTTTTCCGCTAAATAAACTTCTTCTGGACAATTTAAGGTACTCATATTACCGTTCCTAACAGTTTGTAGTACCGCTTCATCGACTTCATTATGACCATAACCAAGAGTATTTGTTCCTATCCCCATAATACTCATATCTATCAATTCTTTACCATCTAAATCCCAAACCTTACACCCTTTTGCTTTTGAATAATATGCTGGCCAATTTTCCGGTAAAAACATCTCTGGTCTTTTTGACAACAACATCGTTCCTCCTGGAATTAAATGTTTTGCCTTCTTATATAATTTTTGTCCTGTTCTCATTTCTTTCTAGTTTCTTTTAATAATGATTTATAATACCCTTCATTTCTAACAATATTACCATTTATATTAAGTAGATCATGTTCAATTATATAGTCCACATATTCTCTCCAAGGTTTGTCAATACCTAAGTTGCAAACTAGCTTATCAATTAATTCAAAGTCCTTCTCTTCATCTACTGTCATTCTAATATGATTAAAATTTTTAGGTGATGAAAAATTATCAGAGTAAAATAGCTTTCCGCCCTTAAATGTTGAATTATTTTTTATATATGGTGTTACGTGTTCACGTTCTGATAATAGAGTAGCTTTTCCCCATGCTTCTTTTAAAGCTGTAAATCTAAAAACCTCTATATCTTGCCCATCTGGATAATCTTCGATTAATGTGTTTGAACAATAATCCAATTTTTTTTCTATAGTGTAATCAATAATAAGGTCTACTAATTTAGGATCAATTAAAGGGCAATCAGAAGTTACCCTCACTATATAGTCCGCATTTTCTCCTTTAGAAGCTTGATAAAATCTATCAAGAACATCATCCTCTGAGCCACGAAATACCTTGTACCCCCATTTTTCACATTGAACCTCAACAACATCATCTTTTACGTCAGAAGTAGTGGCTACTATTATTTTAGAAACCTTGTTTGAAAAAGAGAGCCTATCGAGATGAATTTTCAAAAGCTCTACTCCATTCGACTTTAAAAATATTTTACCTGGCAATCTTGTACTCCCCATCCGGGCTTGGGTAATTAAAATTATATTCACCATAAAGAAGGATTTAACAGTTCATCATTTTCAATATTTATCATATCAATAATATTTATTATATTTGAAGGTAAAATGGCTTCTGAGTCTTCTATGTTTTGCTGTAATTGTTTTAGATTATCTATACCAATTAAAACATTATCAATTTCAGCTTGATTTAAACAATAAGTCAAAGCTAATGTACTCATAGAAATTTTTTCTTTGTTACAAATATTGTCAATCGTATATAAATAAGATTGTAGCTCTCGAACAACATTGTTTGTATGGTTTCTATCCATAAAAAAAATTCCTTGTAAGAATGCAGATCGAGTATGAATAATTTTATTTTTTTCTTTAGCCCTTTTTATCAACTCACCACGTTTGAGCTTATTATCAAACAAATTAAAAGGCAATTGTATTACATCAATCCAATCAGTATCTATAACTTGTTCAAATTGGTCGTTAGTATAAATAGAAACACCCGATTGCTTAATTAATCCTTTTTGTTTTAAATCTAGAATCTCATTTTTGTTCTTATCAAAATTATTTACAAATGTTTCAAAAGAATGAAACATTAAAACATCTATAAACTCAACTGCCAATTGTTCTATATATTCTTCAACTTTTAAAAATAATGACTGTGTGTTAGATTTAGGGACCTTGGTAATAATCCTAAATTTTGAATCAGGATTTTGCTTATGATATTCACCAATTATAAGATGAGCATCTCCATAAGCTTCAGCAGTATCCAAATAGCTTATCCGTTCATCATAAGCATATTTCAATATACTTAAAGCATCTTCTAAAATAATTTTACCTTGGAAATTATTAATACCATAATTCAATCCGATTTGAGCAGTGCCTAAAATCAGTTTATGTTTCATTTAAATTAAGTTTTATATTTTAAATGTAGGATCTACATGTTCCTTTATTAATTCTCGCAAACCTTCAACAGTTTCCCATTCGCTATTATCACCTGAATTATATGCAAATCCAACTGGCACTTTAGCAGCATTAAATTCCTTTATAAAATCCTCTATATTCCATCTATGTGTAGCCGGTAAAATTGTATAATACTTACCTAAATCATAGGTATAAAATGAATCTGATGGAGTAATCATTTCTTCATGTACCTTCTCTCCTGGTCGTATTCCTATAACTTTATGTTCACATTCAGGACCTATTGCATTTGCAACATCCAAGATTCTATACGAAGGTATCTTAGGTATGAAAATTTCTCCACCCCAAGCATTAAATAATGCATGCATAACCATATCTACTCCCCCTTGCAAAGATATATTAAATCTTGTCATATTAGGGTCAGTAATAGGCAAGATCCCTTCATTTTTTTTATTAATAAAAAAAGGAATTACAGAACCATTTGACCCCATTACATTTCCATATCTCACTACTGAAAAACGTATGGGATTGTTACCTCTTATATTATTTGCGGCAACAAATAACTTATCAGAAGCTAATTTTGTCGCTCCGTATAAATTAATTGGTGCACATGCTTTATCTGTAGACAAAGCAACTACTCGCTCTACATTAGTTTCCAAACTAGCTTCAATTACATTTTGAGCACCATGAATATTAGTTTTAACACATTCATCGGGATTATACTCTGCTATTGGAACATGCTTCATTGCAGCCGCATGAATTACATAATTAACACCTTTAAAAGCTCTTCTCAATCTATCTTTATCTCTGACATCTCCAATAAAAAATCTAATCTGCGGAAAATCCTTTTCAGGAAATTCCTGAGCCATCTGAAATTGCTTTTGTTCATCTCTAGAAAAAATAATCAAACGTCTCACGTCTGGATACTCTTTTAGAATATGTTTTGTAAGTGCTTTGCCAAGAGAACCTGTTCCTCCTGTAATTAATACTGATTTTTCCTGTAAATCCATAATTTTAATTTATTTAAGAAATCATTACAACAACTTAAAGTTTCATAGCAAATTCTAATTATTATTTAAACTTTAGAATGCCTTTAAATATTATTTTAATTTTCATAGATTAATAATTATTTTATTTCCGATATTCATTTAACAGATATATAATAATTTAATTTGCCAATACCTTTATAAATAAGCCCTAAGTTCTGTAGATAATCCGGATGTAATACATTTCTTCCGTCAAACACAAAAGCCGGTTTATACATTCCCTCATAAATTCTTTGCCAGTCGTAGGTTTTAAACTCATCCCATTCGGTCAATACGGCAATGGCATGTTATTTCTTTTGTGGTGGCTGAACCAATTGAACCTGCTCCTCCAATTACTAAAAATTTAGAATTAGAAACAATAGTAGTTAATTCTTTTTCATGATTTTTAATATCATTTGAAAAAAGCTCGTTTGTTCTGCCTATTAAATTTAATATATTCATTATTTACAATCTTGCATCAACTAAATTACGATCTAAACAAGCCTTTATATCATAAACAACCGCCTGATCATTTTTTAGTTTATTAATATCTAATGCTAAAAATTCTTCATGAGCAACAGCAATGATAATCGCGTCATAGGTATTTGTTGGTAATTCGTTTAAAACACTTACCCCATATTCATGCATTACTTCGTCTGGATTCGCCCATGGGTCGTAGATATCTACTTCAACGCCATATTCCTTAAGTTCTTTATAAACATCTACTACTTTAGTATTGCGTACATCTGGACAATTCTCTTTAAAGGTAACGCCTAAAATTAATGCATTGGAATAATCAATGGTTTTTTGTTTTTTAATCATCAATTTTATCACTTTTGAAGCAATAAACTCCGCTACCGAATCATTGACTCTTCTACCAGATAAAATAACGTTGGGGTGATATCCTAATTGTACCGCCTTATGTGCTAAATAATAAGGATCTACTGAAATGCAGTGCCCACCTACCAAACCAGGTTTGTATTTTAAAAAATTAAATTTAGTACCTGCAGCTTCCAACACATCATTCGTATCAATACCTACACGGTCGAAAATCAATGCCAATTCGTTCACAAACGAAATGTTCACGTCGCGCTGTGCATTTTCAATGGCTTTAGAAGCTTCTGCTACTTTAATATTCGGTGCTTTATGTGTTCCAGCCTTTATTATGATTTTGTATAATTGATCAATTTCTTCGGCCACTTCAGGTGTTGATCCCGAAGTAACTTTCATAATCGTAGTTAATGTATTCACTTTATCTCCTGGTACTATTCGCTCTGGAGAATATCCCACATAAAAATCTTCGTTGAATTTTAAACTTGAAAATTTTTCTAATACTGGCACACATTCATCTTCTGTACATCCAGGATAGACAGTAGATTCATAAATCACGATGTCTCCCTTTTTTATTACCTTACCCAACATCTCTGATGCTTTAAGTAAAGGTGTTAAGTCGGGTGCATTGAATTTATCAATGGGCGTAGGAACAGTAACAATATAAATTTGTGCTGTAGCTAACTCGTCCAGATCGCAAGACGCTTTATAACCTTTGGCAAAATTAGTCTCTTTTGCAGTTTGAATACCTTCGTTTAGTTTTTTTAAATCAGCTTCTAAAGTCTTATCTTCTCCAGAATTGAGCTCATCTACACGTTCTTTATTGATATCGAACCCTAAAACAGGGAAGTGTTTTGAAAATTCAATGGCTAAGGGTAAACCTACGTAGCCTTGACCTATGACTGCTATTTTTTTCATGTTCTTAATATTTCTTACTTAAAACGAAAGGGCTTTATTTATTTGTGCATTTGCTTATTTGTGCATTTGCTTATTTGTGCATTTGCTTATTTGCGTCCCGATAGCTATCGGGATTGCCTATTCGCTTATTTGCGAATCTGCGTATTTGCCCATTTGCGAATCAGCATATCTACATCCTAAGCGGACAAATTTATATATATTTAACTTTTAAACCTATTGGTTTCATCGTTTTCTTTTTCTAATACGAACCTGCAAAAATATGACTCTTTAAATTGAGCAATAAATGTACTCACTTTTGTGTAAACAGCAAATTATTCTTTTGAAATTTACGTTTTATTAATCAAGGTTATTGTATGGACCTTTCTAATTGCTTATTTGCGAATTTGCCTATTTGCGCCCCGATAGATATCGGGATTGCCTATGTGCGAATCTGCTCCTTATTATCCTAACGGTTTAGCAATCAACTCCGCGGCTTCCTTGTCCAGAATATACGTTACCTGAGGCAGGGTACGCAAAAACGTAGCAGGTATTTGAGCCGAAACCTCTTCACGCAACGCTTTTTGGATGATGTCCGCTTTTCTGCTTCCCAATGCCAATAATATAATTTTTTTTGCCTGAGTAATGGATTGTATGCCCATAGTCACTGCCTGCAAAGGTACTTTTTCCAATCCTTCAAAATCTGCTGCCGCATCGTGGCGTGTTTGCGGATGTAAGTCAATCAAACGAGTCGTTGAGTCGAAAGCGGATCCTGGTTCGTTAAAACCAATATGTCCGTTGCGCCCAATTCCCAATAACTGTAAATCGATACCGCCACAATCTTTAATTTTCTGGTCGTATTCCTTGCAATAATTATTCAAACGCTCTACTTCCCACTCTCCATGTGGTAAATGTATATTTTCCTTTACAATATCTACATGGTCAAATAAATGCTGATTCATAAAATGGTGGTAACTCAACGAATGTTGAGGACTTAATGGATAATATTCGTCTAAATTGAAACTGATGACGTTTTTGAAACTCAAGCCTTCCTCTCGGTGCATCGTCACCAATTGTTTATATACCATCTTGGGCGTATTGCCTGTTGCCAATCCTAAAACAACTGGAAGTCCTTGGGATTGTTTCTTTACTATTTCGTGAGCTATCGTATGTGCAACTTTAATAGAGGCAGCCTCGGCTGATGCACAAATATGAATGTTATTAGTCAATATAATATCTGTTGTGGTATTGTTCATCTTTGTTATCTATTTTTTGTTGCATGGTGTGTTTTAATTAAAAAAACAAGGAAATAGTACAACAAAAAACGCAAATATAATTATTTTTTTAAAACATAATGTATTTTGATAATGTCATTCATTTTTTTCTTGATAAAAAACGAATGAAAAAATCAAGTTGTTTTAGCCTCACATTCAATGATATAAATAAGCTAAAGCAATTACCAAATCCTGTATTTGTCATGCTGAACTTGTTTTACTTCGTACATTTCGCAAGCTCGGGTCAGCATCTCATCAAAATAAAAGACCTTTTTTTTAATGTTATTCATTTTTTTCTTGATAAAAAAACGAATCAAAAAAATCAAGGCTCTATAAAATAAGCTAAAGCAATTACCAAGTTCTACATCTGTCATGCTGAACTTGTTTTACTTCGTACATTTCGCAAGCTCGGGTCAGCATCTCATCAAATCAATAAAAATCTTTTTTAATTTATTCATTTTTTTCTTGATAAAAAAACGAATCAAAAAAATCAAGGCTGTATAAAATAAGCTAAAAATCAATCGCTTTTTCTAAAATAGCAAAACTCGCTGCGCTCAAACACTTGCTATTTCTTTACGAAAAATCAACTGATTTTATAAACGCTGATTTTATAATGCCGGTTTTAGTCAGTCATTCTGAAAGCTGTTTTTTTTGCTACAAATACACGGATATAAATAAACTAAACTAACTACTTAATCCAACACTTGTCATGTTGAACTTGTTTCAGCATCTCATCAGAATAGAAACACTCTTTTTATTGATGTTATTCATTTTTTTCTTGATAAAAAAACGAATCAAAAAAATCAAGGCGCTATAAAGTATGCTAAAGCAATTACCAAGTTCTGCATCTGTCATGCTGAACTTGTTTTACTTCGTACATTTCGCAAGCTCGGGTCAGCATCTCATCAAGCCAATAAAAATCTTTTTTTTATTTATTCATTTTTTTCTTGATAAAAAAACGAATCAAAAAAATCAAGGCTCCATAAAATCAGTTAATGAAATATAACTTAGTGTTTTGATAATGCCGACTTTAATCTGTCATTCATTCATCTGCAACACTACTTTGATTCCTAAGTTTTCTAAGACAAGTACCACTTTGTTTCCTCTTACTTCTTGAATCTCTGCATGCTGCCCTACAAAGGCTCCACTTGGAATAGTGATCTTCTGCCCTGGTTCGTACTGTCGGATCTCTACATTCTCAACGGTATGTCGCAAAGCGTTTCTAAGGCTTTCTATTTCTGTATCAGTAATCGTGGCAGGTTGTCCCAACCAATATAAATAACGGACTACTCCTGGTACTTCAAATACCATTGCTCTTTTAGCATCTGGTACCCGAACAAAAACATAAGAAGGAATCAAAGGCAGCTCTACTTTCTTTTTTCGATCAGACCATTGACGTACTTGTGTCACCATTGGACAATAAACCTCAATTCCCATGGCTTCCAATCCTTGAGCCACTTTTTTTTCGTTTCTCGGTTTGGTGTACAATGCGTACCAATTCATTTCTATTGTTTTTATCCTAAAGAAGACCTTTTCTAGTACAAATTTTGACTTTTTCTCACGGCTTCGCCCCGTCAGTCCCATTTTTAGGCTAACTAGGTTTTATTTCATAGTGGTTAATTTACTAATAAATTATACCTGATTTTACTCTTGCTCGTATAAAAGCAAACCTTCTTGGTCAAAAGCGTCCGTTGTATTTACTTTCACTTTTTTACCTATTTCTTTTTCTACTTTTTGTATCAACTGAGCCAAATAGTCATTGTCTATTTGATCTCCTTCCAAAACGATTTCAATCAATCCCGAGTCTATACCTTTTGCGTAATCTCCGATTAAAAACACCCTCTTCACCTGACCTGCTCGAGATATAACTTGTTCTATTATAGTATCGAGACCAACGTATTTTCGGACAATTTTTTGCAATAAACTAAAAAGCGGATGCTCTTGATTCGCTTGATAGGTTACGCGAACTCCTTCCTCTTTCTTTAATAAATACCCGGCTTCACTTAAATTGTTTAGCTCCTTGCGGATCGCATTGGTGTTCTCGTGCATCTCTGTCGCTAAGCCTCGTAAATAGCCATGATTGGCTGCATTGATAAAAAATTTTATCAAGAGTCTTAAACGTGTTTTGGATGTAATGATGCTTTCGAGCATAATACTTTCTGTTGAGCAACAAAAGTACTCAACTTTTTTAATCTCACAAGTTATTTGAATGAAAAATTAATGTAAAGGTTTGTTAGGTTTTGAATCTGTTTCATAGGTTTGATGTGAATTATTCGTTGTTTTCTTCGTAAAATAAAATGACATTGCGTTTTGTCGGGATATTAATAAATGACCCTTACAGGGTCAGGAATTGTGTTTATAGTTTATTTACTGTTTTGATAGCTCATTATTTTTTAATAAAAACCTGTGCAGCTGTGGTGATTTGTGTTTAATGTAAATCCAGTGTTTTGATTGATGATTGTTCATTTTTTCCTTGATGAAAAAACGAACCAAAAAAATCAAGGCTGTATGAAAAACACTAAAAACCAGCTGATTTTTCTAAAATAGCAAAACTCGCTACGCTCAAACACTTGCTATTTCTTAACGAAAAACCAATTGATTTTCTTTACGCATTTTTCATAAATGCCGTTTGAGATTCGTGTTTAGAGTTCATCCAATATTTTGATTGTATATTCACCATACATTTGTGTGATTCGTGGCTGTTATTTTAAAATCTGTGAATCTATGTGGAGTGTAAATCCAGTGTTTTGATTACAGTTTGTTCATTTTTTCCTTGATGAAAAAACGAATCAAAAAATCAAGTTGTTTTAGCCTCACATCCAATGACATAAATAAGCTAAAGTAATTACCAAATCCTGTATCTGTCATGCTGAACTTGTTTTACTTCGTACATTTCGCAAGCTCGGGTCAGCATCTCATCAGAATATAAGAACGCTTTTGATTAATGTTATTCATTTTTTTCTTGATAAAAAAACGAATCAAAAAAATCAAGGCTCCATAAAATAAGCTAAAAATCAATTCCTTTTTCTAAAATAGCAAAACTCGCTGCGCTCAACCAGTTGCTATTTCTTTACGAAAAATCAACTGATTTTATGAACGCTGATTTTATAATGCCGGTTTTAGTCAGTCATTCTGAAAGCTGTTTTTTTTGCTACAAATACACGGATATAAATAAACTAAACTAACTACTTAATCCAACACTTGTCATGCTGAACTTGTTTTACTTCGTACATTTCGCAAGCTCGGGTCAGCATCTCATCAAATCAATAAAAATCTTTTTTTTAATTTATTCATTTTTTTCTTGATAAAAAAACGAATCAAAAAAATCAAAGTTGTATAAAATAAGCTAAAACAATTGCTAATTCCTGCATTTGTCATGCTGAACTTGTTTTACTTCGTACATTTCGCAAGCTCGGGTCAGCATCTCATCAGAATATAAGAACGCTTTTGATTAATGTTATTCATTTTTTTCTGATGAAAAAACGAACCAAAAAAATCAAGGCTATATAAAAAATGCTAAAAATCAGCCGATTTTTCTAAAATAGCAAAACTCGCTGCGCTCAAACACTTGCTATTTCTTAACGAAAAACCTATTGATTTTCTTTACGCATTTTTTATAAATGCCGTTTGAGATTCGTGTTTAAAGTTCATCCAATATTTTGATTGTATATTCACCATACATTTGTGTGAACTTGTGTAATTCGTTGCTGTTATTTTAAAATCTGTGAATCTATGTGGAGTGTAAATCCAGTGTTTTGATTACAATTTGTTCATTTTTTTCTTGATAAAAAAACGAATCAAAAAAATCAAGGCTCCATAAAATAAGCTAAAAATCAATTCCTTTTTCTAAAAATAGCAAAACTCGCTGCGCTCAAACAACTGCTATTTCTTTACGAAAAATCAACTGATTTTATGAACGCTGATTTTATAATGCCGTTTGGAATCTGTTAATGAAATATAACTTTGTGTTTTGATAAAACTTTTTTAAAGCTGTTTTTCAGTAAACTGTTTTTTTTGTCTATTCATTTTTTTCTTGATAAAAAAACGAATCAAAAAAATCAAGGCTTCATAAAATAAGCTAAAAATCAATCGCTTTTTCTAAAATAGCAAAACTCGCTGCGCTCAAACAGCTGCTATTTCTTTACGAAAAAACAACTGATTTTATGAACGCTAATTTTAAAATGCCGGTTTTAGTCAGTCATTCTGAAAGCTGTTTTTTTTTAGGCTACAAATGCACTGATTTAAATAAACTAAACTAACTACTTATTCCTGCATCTGTCATGCTGAACTTGTTTTACTTCGTACATTTCGCAAGCTCGGGTCAGCATCTCATCAAAACAATAAAATTAAACTCTTTTGGAAACCTCTGTATTCTCAAACAGCTGTTATTTCTTCAAAATAGCAGCTGTTTATAATGTCTAGTTGATCTAGATTAAGAAATTTAAATTATTTCACTTCTATTTATTTCCTTTCGCATAATCGGCCAGGAATTGTTCTAATCCGGAGTCGGTTAATGGATGTTTAAGTAATCCTAAAATAGAACTCAAAGGTCCTGTCATGACATCAGCACCAATTTTAGCACAATTAACCACATGCATCGTATGACGTACCGAAGCTGCTAAGATTTGTGTATCGAAAGCATAATTGTCATAAATAAGTCTAATCTCATCAATCAAACCTAAACCATCGGTAGAGATATCATCCAATCTGCCAATGAATGGCGAAACATAGGTAGCTCCGGCTTTTGCGGCCAATAATGCTTGACCCGCAGAAAATACAAGTGTTACGTTGGTCTTAATTCCTTTGTCTGAAAAATATTTACATGCTTTCACTCCTTCTTTGGTCATCGGGATTTTCACCACAATTTGCTCATGCAACTCCGCTAATTCCTCTCCTTCTCTAATCATTCCTTCGTAATCCGTTGCAATCACTTCCGCAGAAACATCGCCTTCAACAATATTACAAATTGCTACATAATGCTTCAAAATATTGTCTCTACCCGTAATTCCTTCTTTTGCCATGAGCGAAGGATTGGTAGTTACTCCATCCAAAACGCCTAAGGATTGAGCTTCTCTAATCTGATCAAGATTTGCTGTGTCAATAAAAAATTTCATGATGTTGTTGTTATAATTAGTTGAACTTTTGTTACTTTAACTTATAGTGATTCATTAGGATTTTTTCATAAACCGTATCAGGAAGTATCCTTTTTAGAAAGATAGAAAATTTCTGCATAAACGCACCAACTTTATAATGAATTTTTGGTTTTTCTGTTTGAATGATCATATGTATTGCTTTTGCCATCTCTAGTGGGTCGCTTCCTTCATCAACATGCTCGTCGATTGTAGCTAATTGCTGTCCGTAAACTTTTTCATAAGGAGAATTTTCTATAACAGGTGCATGAAATCTACGCGTTGCTATATCTGTTGCAAAATCGCCTGGAGCTACATTACTTACGTGTATATTAAATGGCTTTAACTCCATTCTAATCGATTCGGTTAGTAGCTCTAAAGCTCCTTTTGAAGCTGAATAAACACCTCTGAATGGCAAGCCCATGTAGCCAGCAATGGAAGTTACATTGATTATTAAACCCGAGTTTTGTTCTCTCATATAGGGCAATACCGCTTTCATCATCTCAATTGGTCCAAAAACATTGATGTGAAAATTATTCTGAATTTCTTCTAAAGGAATTTCTTCTAAAGGACCCGTAATTCCCACTCCAGCATTGTTGATCAAAACATCAATTCTTCCTTCTCTATCAATGATTTCCCTTACCGCTTGATGAATACTCTCGGAGTTTCTTACATCGATCGCTAACAAAGGAAAGCTACTGTCTGTGATTTTTTCGGGATTGCGACTGCTTCCATATACCTTATATCCTTTGGACTGCAGATAAATACCAGTGATTTTTCCAATTCCAGACGAACCTCCAGTAATCAAAACAACTTTGCTCATTCTTATTATTTTTTACAAATATACAACAGCTTATCGAGAAATTCAGTTTTTTAAAGACTGCTGCATTTTTTAAATAAGGTTTTTATTTTTTTTTGGAAGGAAATAATAAGGTTTGAAAATTCTTTGGAAACTTAAAGTAAAAAATGTGTTGGTGATTTAATTACGTATGCTTGACTAGCAATAGAACAGTTAATGATTTTATTCCTTTTTTTATTGATAATAAAACGAATAAAAATAAAGGTTGTATAAAATAAACTAAAGCAAGCACAAAATCCAGCATTTGTCATGCTGAACTTGTTTCAGCATCTCATCAAATAAATAAAAATCTTTTTGTTTATGTTATTCATTTTTTTCTTGATAAAAAAACGAATCAAAAAAATCAAGGCTTCATAAAATAAGCTAAAAATCAATTCCTTTTTCTAAAATCGCAAAACTCGCTGCGCTCAAACAGCTGCTATTTCTTTACGAAAAATCAACTAATTTTATAAACGCTGATTTTATAATGCCGCTTGGAATCTGTTAATGAAATACAACTTTGTGTTTTGATAAAGCTTATTTAAGACCGTTTTTCAGTAAACTGTTTTTTTTGGCTACAAATGCAATTATAATTATAGCAACCAAAGCAATTACTAAATCCTGCATTTGTCATGCTGAACTTGTTTTACTTCGTACATTTCGCAAGCTCGGGTCAGCATCTCATCAAAATAAAATACCTTTTTTAATGTTATTCATTTTTTTCTTGATAAAAAAACGAATCAAAAAAATCAAGGCTCTATAAAATAAGCTAAAAATCAATTCCTTTTTCTAAAATAGCAAAACTCGCTGCGCTCAAACAGCTGCTATTTCTTTACGAAAAATCAACTGATTTTATAAACGCTGATTTTATAATGCCGTTTAAAATCTGTTAATGAAATATAACTATGTGTTTTGATAAAACTTCTTTAAGTCCGTTTTTCAGTAAACTCTTTTTATTGATGTTATTCATTTTTTTTTGATAAAAAAAACGAATCAAAAAAATCAAGGCTCTATAAAATAAGCTAAAAATCAATTCCTTTTTCTAAAATAGCAAAACTCGCTGCGCTCAAACAGTTGCTATTTCTTTACGAAAAATCAACTGATTTTATAAACGCTGATTTTATAATGCCGGTTGGAATCTGTTAATGAAATATAACTTTGTGTTTTGATAAAGCTTATTTAAGACCGTTTTTCAGTAAACTGTTTTTTTTGGCTACAAATGCAATTATAATTATAGCAACCAAAGCAATTACTAAATCCTGCATTTGTCATGCTGAACTTGTTTCAGCATCTCACCAAGCCAATAAAATCTTTTTGTTTATCTTATTCATTTTTTTCTTGATAAAAAAACGAATCAAAAAAATCAAGGCTGTATAAAATAAGCTAAAAATCAATTCCTTTTTCTAAAATAGCAAAACTCGCTGCGCTCAAACAGCTGCTATTTCTTTACGAAAAATCAACTGATTTTTTGAACGCTGATTTTATAATGCCGCTTAGAATCTGTTAATGAAATCTAACTTTGTGTTTTAATAGAAATTCTTTAAGTCTGTTTTTCAGTAAACTGTTTTTTAGCCTAGATCTCAGTTAAGAGTCAAATCTAAACGAAGTCATTGTTAATGAACCTCCTACATATTCATCATTAAAAATAGAAATATCATCTTTGTCACTCATCAACGCTAAAGCGTATAACATTGGGTAATAGTGATCTGGAGTTGGAATTGCGTATTTTGCTGCTGTTCCTAATTTCTCATAATCAATCAAATCCTGATGACTTTTTGATAAGATTTTTTTCTTAAAAGTTTCATTTAATGTGTGAGCCCAATCGTATCCAAAACCAGGTTTACTAAGGCTTTTCCAATCTACCATTCTCAAGTTATGAATCATGTTTCCACTTCCAATAATCAATACGCCTCGTTTGCGAAGACTATATAATTCTTTGGCTAAATTATAATGATACTGAGCTGGTTTGTAATAATCAATACTCAACTGCAATACCGGAACATTTGCATCTGGAAACATATGTCGAACTACCGTCCAAGTTCCGTGATCCAAGCCCCAATCATGATCAAGTCCCACATTTGTGCTGGTGATTAATCTACTGGTTTCTTCTGCTAAAAATGGACTTCCAGGTGCAGGATATTGCACATCAAAAAGCTCTTGTGGAAAACCACCAAAATCATGTATGGTTTTTGGTTCGGTCATGGCCGTTACATGTGTTCCTTTGGTGAGCCAATGCGCTGATACTACCAAGACAGCACATGGTAAATCTATATTCTTGCCGATTTCTTTCCATTTATTTGAAAAGATATTCTGCTCGATACCATTCATAGGCGAGCCATGTCCGATAAAAAAAACGGGTTGAAGTTTTTCACGAACTTTGAACGAATCTGTTTGGTTTTTTAAAGTTTGCATATTCATAGCTTTTAAAACAAAGTTCGGTAACTTTAAGTAAAGTATCCTTAATATAGATTAATTTATAATTACTTTTGATTAATGTTATTCATTTTTTTCTTGATAAAAAAACGAATCAAAAAAATCAAGACTCTATAAAATAAGCTAAAGCAAGTACTAATTCCTGCTTTTGTCATGCTGAACTTGTTTCAGCATCTCATCAGAATAAAAATCTTTTTTAATTTATTCATTTTTTTCTTGATAAAAAAACGAATCAAAAAAATCAAGGCTCTATAAAATAAGCTAAAGCAATTGCTAATTCCTGCATTTGTCATGCTGAACTTGTTTCAGCATCTCATCAAATCAAAAAAAATCTTTTTGTTTATGTTATTCATTTTTTTCTTGATAAAAAAACGAATCAAAAAAATCAAGGCTCTATAAAATAAAATTTTGTTACTTTGGAAGTTATAGAAATGAAAAAAGCTGTCTAAAAGAATCTAAATCATCTTTCTGAAATTGTTGTTGAAGTTATATAACTCCATTAAATAAAATTGAACAATTCAGAAAAAGACCGGCTCTTTTAAACAGCTTTCTTATAGAATAAAAATCAACAACTTAAAACTAATCTTTGTAAACTTTCAAAGCTTCTTTGATAATTTCGGCAGATTTGATTAAATCTTCTTTTTTCAAAACATAAGCCAATCGCACTTCATCCAATCCTACTCCTGGAGTTGAATAAAAACCTGCAGCTGGCGCCATCATCACAGTTCCTCCGTTTAATTCAAACGATTCTAAGATCCATTTTGCAAAATCTTCAGCGCTTTTCACTGGCAATTTCGCGATACAATAAAATGCTCCTTTAGGCATCGACACTTCTACTCCATCAATAGCATTCAAAGCATTAACCAATGTGTCTCTACGATCTTTGTATTCCGTAATCACATCATCAAAATAAGATTGCGGTGTATCTAATGCTGCTTCTGATGCAATTTGTGCAAAAGTAGGTGGCGATAATCTTGCTTGAGCAAATTTCATTGCTGTTTGCATTAATTCTTTGTTTTTTGAAACTATACAGCCAATTCGAGCTCCACACATGCTGAAACGTTTTGAAACTGAATCAACCATAATCGCGTTTTGAGCAATACTTTCTTCGTTCATTACAGAAAAATGTTCGTGTCCGTCATAAACAAACTCACGATATACCTCGTCTGCAATCAAAAACAAATCGTGTTTCTTTACCAAAGCTGCCAATTGACCTATTTCTTCTTTGCTGTATAAATATCCTGTTGGGTTACCAGGATTACAAATCAAAATAGCCTTCGTTTTTGGAGTGATTAATTTTTCAAAATCGGCAATAGATGGCAATGCAAAACCAGTGTCCATACCAGACATCACTGGAACAACTTTTACGCCGTTTTGTACAGAAAAACCATTGTAATTTGCATAAAATGGTTCAGGAATGATTACTTCGTCTCCTTCGTCCATTGTTGAACCTAAAGCAAAAATCAAAGATTCAGATCCTCCTGTTGTGATGATAATATCTTCTTTTTCAATAGGAAGTCCTTGTTTTTGATAATAAGCAGCTAGCTTTTCTCTATAAGAGTCAAAACCTGCAGAATGACTGTATTCAAGCACAGTAATATCGGCGTTTTTCACAGCTTGCAATGCCACTTCTGGCGTCTTAATATCTGGTTGACCAATATTTAAATGGTACACATGATGTCCCTTTTTCTTTGCTACTTCAGCATAAGGAACTAATTTGCGGATAGGTGATTCGGGCATTTGTTGCCCCTTTTTTGAAATCTTTGGCATAACTTTTAGTACTTTTGTTCTTACCTTAAAAATACCGTCACAAAACGGTAGGGCAAATTTAGGTTTAAAATTCCAGATTTTCACTGATTTTCTAATTTTACGTTAAAAAAAAGGTCAGCATGTTTTTATTGCCTATTTTTGAAGAATTTTAAAACAATAGAATTTTTATTCTCATGAAGAAAATTATTTCTTTTCTGTCCTCCACTCGATTAATGGCAGTTTTGTTTATTGTTTTCTCAGCATCAATGGCAATTGCCACCTTTGTTGAAAACGAATACGACACTGATACTGCAAAATTGCTCATCTATAACGCTAAGTGGTTTGAAGCCATCATGTTTATCTTCTTACTGAACTTTTTGGGAAACATCAAACGTTACAGACTACATAAAAAAGAAAAGTGGGCCACATTGATGCTTCACCTTTCATTTATCTTGATCTTAATTGGTGCTTTCGTGACCAGATACATCAGTTTCGAAGGTGTTATGCCAATTGATGAGGGAGAACGTACCAAAGAAATTCTATCCGATAAAACCTACTTGACTTATATGGTAGATGGTATGGTTGACGGCGAAATGAAACGAAGAACTTTTGAATACGATAAGCTTTTCTCAGGTGCACTTGAAAAAGATAATTTTATCAGCAAGATTAAAAGTAATAAATTCACCAATAAAGGTTCTTTCAACGGCATTCCTTTCGAAGTAAAATTTAAGGAATTCATTATGGCCGCTGAAGAGGTTTTTATTGAAGACGAGAATGGTGAACGTTACTTAAAATTGGTCGAATCAGACCATGGAGAACGTCACGAACATTATGTGAAAGAAGGAACGGTTCAAAACATTCACAATCAATTGTATTCTTTCAATTTATTTGTAGATGGAGCCATAAATTTCACCTTGGAAGGAGAAGATATTTTTATTGAATCGCCTTTTTCTGGTTCCTACATGATCATGAGAAATCAAACGGATATCGAAAACCTAACCACTGACGGAACGGTTGATGCCAATGTAAAAACGCCATTCAACTACCGCTCCATGTACAATCTGGGCCCTGTAAGTTTTGTGGTTGATTATCCAGTTAGAGGTAGCCAAGAAATTAGATCAAACGGGGATTTTAAAGATATGACAACTCCAGATGTATTGGTACTTGATGTTACCACGCAAGGACAAACACAAGAAGTTCGATTGGCAGGAAAAAAAGGATTACCTGGTGTTCCACAAGCTTTTGAATTAGGCGACTTGGAATTCACATTCATGTATGGTTCAAAGGTTTATACCACTCCATTTGAAGTTCAACTAGACGATTTTGTGGCTGCAAAATACCCTGGAACACACGACCGATTTTCTACTTTTGAAAGTTTCGTAACCGTGATTGCCCCAGATGAAACTTTTGATTATCACATTTACATGAACCACGTTCTAGATTATAAAGGTTACCGTTTTTTCCAAGCTTCTTACAATTACAGCAGTGAGGAACAACGAATGAAAGCAGATCCAGATATGACTGTACTTTCTGTAAACCACGATTTTTGGGGAACTTGGATTACTTATATTGGATATACTTTACTATACATCAGTATGATACTAATCTTTTTTGTAAAAGGAACTCGTTTCTTCGACTTAAAAAACAAATTGGATAAAATCCGTGCAAAAAAAGCTAAACTAACAGTTATTACTTTATTATTTGGTTTATTTTCAATGACTTCTCAAGCTCAATATGGAAATACACCAGAACATGATCACGATCACGCACATGAACATACGCACGAGCATTCACACGAACATGCTCCTACTCAAGATAGCTTAAATGATGAAAATGCCAATCAAAATACCGCTTTGCCTCATCAACATCAACGTCCTTCTGTTGACCAAGTTGAAAAAATCATTTTAGACAATGCCATTCCTTTGAAACATGCTGATGAATTTGGAAAGCTTGTTATTCAAGATGCTGGTGGTCGTATGAAACCTATCAATACTTTTGCTTCAGAATTATTAAGAAAAGTTAGTAAAAGTGACCGATACAATGGTTTGGATCCAGATCAGGTTTTGCTTTCGATGACAATGTTTCCTCAAGCATGGTTTCACGTACCTATCATTAATGTAAAGAAGGAAAACGACAGTATTCGTGCTATTTTAGGCGTTCCAAAAGAACAGCGCTTTATTGCAATGGTTGACTTTTTTGACCACGTAGGAAATTATAAATTATCTCCATATTTAGACGAAGCTTATCGTGCCCAAATAAAATCTCAAGTTCAGAAAGATTTTATTGCAGCCGACGAAAGAGTGAATTTACTTCATCAAGCATTATCAGGAAAAATTTTAACTATTTTCCCAATTCCAAATGATGCGAACAATAAATGGATTTCGTATCCAGAATTAAACGAATCTGCGATTGCGCAAATGGATTCTACTTTTCTGTATACAAAAAACATCCTTCCGATGTACGTAACTAGTTTACTAAAAGCTAATGAAACTAATGATTTTTCTCAATCAGACGAGTTATTAAAATCAATAAATAGCTATCAAACGAAGTTCGGTTACGAAGTGATGCCAACGGATAATCACATCAAATACGAAATACTTTACAACAAATACGACATCTTTAAAAAGCTGTTTTCTTGGTACATGTATTCGTCGGTTTTATTGTTTTTCCTTTGTATCATAAGAATTTTTAAAGACAATAAAGTACTACAAATCATTAATAAAGTACTGATCGGTATTATCGTTGTATTCTTTTTATTACACACCGCAGGATTAGCTGCTCGTTGGTATATTTCAGGACACGCTCCTTGGTCTGATGCTTACGAATCGATGATTTACGTGGCTTGGGCAACGCAATTGTTCGGTTTACTTTTTGGAAGAAAATCTGAATTAACCATTGCTTCTACCACTTTTGTTACCTCTATGGTTTTGATGGTAGCACACTGGAGCTGGATGGATCCTGCAATTTCGACCTTAGAACCTGTATTAAATTCTTATTGGTTAATGATTCACGTTGCAGTGATTGTTGCAAGTTATGGTCCTTTTGCTTTAGGAATGATATTAGGTATAGTGGCGCTTTTATTGATGATTTTCACTACAAAAAACAATAAAGCCCGCATGGATCTAACGATTAAAGAATTAACTTATATCAACGAAATGGCCTTGACCGTAGGATTGGTATTATTGACCATCGGAAACTTCTTAGGCGGACAATGGGCAAACGAAAGTTGGGGTCGTTATTGGGGATGGGATCCAAAAGAAACTTGGGCATTGATTTCCATTATGGTATATGCTTTTGTTATCCACATGCGTTTCGTACCTTCATTAAGAGGTTCATGGGTATACAATTTCATTTCTATCATTGCGTTCTACTCCATCATTATGACCTATTTCGGTGTGAATTTCTACCTGTCTGGTTTGCATTCCTACGCGAAAGGTGATCAAGTAGTGACGCCAGCATTTATTTGGTGGTCGGTGGCAATAGTGTTCTCACTTGGTGCCGTCTCCTATGTACAGTATCGAAAATATTACAAGAAATAAATCAAATAAGCCGTCTAAAAAGACGGCTTATTTATTTAGAAGTTCCACGTAAAAGAATAACTTGATTGCAAATAATAACATTTACAGCTATTACTTTTGTCAAGATTACTCAACCCGCATATCCTTTAGTTTTTCTCGATAAACCTCCAATATCTTAATTTTAGTGATATAACCAACCAAACGCTCGTTTTGGGTTAATAGTACTTCGCTCGAATTAGCATCTTCCATCATTTGCAATACATTCCCTGTGTTTTCTGAAAGTGATGCTGTTAATACCGGTTTCATGACTTCTTGAATTGTGGTATGACGTAATTTAAATTCACTAAACAAGATGGAACGAATATCTTTTTCATAGATAACTCCCAATACATTTCTGTGTTCGTTAACAATTGGAACAAAATACTGATTACTCGAGGCAAATAACAACTTAACATCAAACATGGAAGCTTCAAGGTTTAAAGTAGCAATGTTGTTTGTATAAATATTGTGCAATTCTATCTTATTTAAGATGTTTTTATCCTTATCGGAAGTAAACACCCAACCTTTGTCTGCAATACTAAAAATATCCATCGAATAATTATCGTACCTTTTAGAAATTGCAAAACTGATCGACGAAACAATCAGAAGAGGCACCATCAATCCATAACCATTAGTTAGTTCGGCAATAAGGAAAATAGCAGTCATCGGAGCATGAAATAATCCGCTTAAAACCGCAGCCATTCCCACAACAGTAAAATTCTCTATTGGAAGTTTTTTCAAACCAATCAACTCAATGAATTTCGCAACTAAATATCCCAAATAGGAACCAACAAAAAGTGAAGGTGCAAAATTTCCACCATTTCCACCAGCACCTAAAGTCAAACCGGTAGCGATACTTTTTATGAACGCGGTACAGCCCACAAAAAGCAAAACAACCCATGGATTACTACTCCATTTTTCTATAAGCGTATGATCTAATATATTCGCTGCTTGATTGTCTGCCAAGGCTTTGATGCTTTCATAACCTTCACCAAAGAGCGAAGGAAACAGAAAAATAAGCACCGCCAACATTCCGGCTCCTACAAAAGCTTTTCTATAAGTTGAATACGGTAAATGCGAAGTGAAATGTTCTACTTTTCGAAACATTCTTGCGTGATAAATCGAGAAAAATCCGGCGGCAACTCCGACTAACACATAATAAAAAGTATTGGAATAGTCGAAAACGAACTGATTCTTAAAATTCAGAATAATATTATCTTTCAAAACCACTGCCGAAACAATGGCTCCAGTAGCAGAAGAGATCATTAAAGGAATAAAAGCCGTCACGCTCATATCAGCCAAAATCACTTCAATAGCAAACAACACTCCTGCAATAGGCGCATTAAAAGCTGCAGCAATTCCCGAAGCAACCCCACAAGCCAATAATAAAGTTCGGTCTTTGTAATTGAACCGAAAATTCTGCGCAAAATTAGATCCAAAAGCCGCACCCGTAATCGTAATAGGCGATTCCAATCCTGCCGAACCTCCCATACCAACCGTTAATGAACTGGTTAATATTTGAGCATACATTTGCTTTCTGGGCATAATACCCGAACGTTTAGCAACAGCAATCATGATTTGACTGGTCCCTTTTTCAATTGAACCATCCAAAAATTTGCGAACCACAAATACCGTCAACAAAATACCAATTATAGGTAATATACTATTAAAATAAGGAAGCCTTAAAAGGGAGTCCATATAAGTACTGAACTCAAAAACAGTATGGGCAAAAGTTTTTAATAAAATTACAGCCAAGGCAGAAGAAATTCCTACCAAAACACAAGAAACGTACAAAAACTGACGTTCAGAGATAATGGTTTTTAAAAGATATAAAATTCCCTCCAAATGACGAAATGCCCTATACCAACGTTGGGATTTTGATTTTGATAGCCGCTTTTTCATACTGCAAAAATATCGTCAAAGTATCAACAAAACAATTATTTTTGATACTCTTGTTTGATTCGTTCCAATTCGTTTACGGAGTGCACCATCAAATCTTTAAAAAACAAATGAAACTCTCTTTTAAAATCGTCGTAATGGATATGCAAATCTTCTACAGATTCATGCATTTTGGAAGGAAAAGAAAACCGACTGTCCATCTGCTTTAGTATTTGTTGTAAATCGGTCAAACTGGCATAGCGCTCTAACCAATTTTGTTTCAGCAAATACGGTAACATTCCACGGGTTTTCATGTTTAATTCAGAATGATGCGCTTGTAGGTTCTCATAAAATCTACCTACAAAAGTAGATAAAAGTTCGTGATGATACATTGACCATTCTTTCGCCAAAAAATGATCGTAAAACATATCGACGATAATTCCTGAAAAATGATTAAACTTGGGTACCAATCGGTATTTTGACTGACGAAAAACGGGATGAAAATCGGTAAAACTGTCAATAGACCGGTGCAACAACACCCCTATCTGAATATCTGGATGATAATTCAAATAATCTTTCCCGCGAATGCCGTCGCCCATAAAATTTCCGATTTGTATGCGAGGATTGTCGCCAGAAAGATAAATATGTGCAAGAAAATTCATAGTAAGCAAGTCTTAAAGTCAAAAGTAACTAAGATTGAGCAAAATGACTAAGAAAATGTATTGATTTTTTTTGCAATCAAATGCGTTGTTTTTATTTTTTTGGTGTATATTTACACCATTAAGAAATTGAATTATGACACGACAAAGTATAACATTGGCACAAAAAAACGACGAATGGCTAAAAGAGCAGGTTAAAAATGAAGAGTTTAGCAGCAAAAGCGAAGCCGTAAATTATTTAATTAAACAAGCACGCGAACAAGAAGCTTACTATGACTATGTGCGAATGAAAATAAAAAAAGGAGAGGAAAGTGGTTTTAGTACCAAAACTAAAGAAGAGCTTTTAGCTGAAATAAAAAGCAAGCTCAATGTATAGATATAAGTTATCCATTGAGGCTGAAGAAGATATTGTCAGAATTTTTAATTATGGTTTCCATCGTTTTGGAGTCAAACAAGCTGATAAATATTATAATGAATTATTTGAGTGTTTTGAGAAAATAGCCTCCAACCCCTTTATGTTTCCAAAGACGGAACGATTACCAAAAGGGTATCGGTATTGCGTATGCGGCGTAGATACCATTTACTACAAAATTGCTGATGAAGTTGTTGAAATTATTACCATCATAGGCAAACAAGAATATAAATAACTATAAAAATGAACCAACTTACCAAATACATACTATGCTTTTTGTTCATCAGCATATCGGGATATTCGCAAATAGTTGATGACAGATATATAACAGAGCCAAATCCGGAAAGGTTTTTTCCAGAATTAAATGATATTAACAAAGTAAAATATGTTAAAACAACTCATTACCTATCAGATAAAAAAGGAAAGTTTTTAAGACCTACCGGAACTGCACCATCATTTTTTGTTAATGAATTTCCTTACAGATATATTTATACGCTAAATCCTTACAACACACAAGATACTTTATCTAAGTTTGTTTATAAATATTACAAATCTGAAGGTACTTTGGAATATGCCGAACTACACGATTATTCTTCAAATAAAAGTACTTATTTATACTACGATAAAGATAAAACTATTAAAAAAAAGGAATTTTTCTGGAATAATGAGTTAGTAAGTACTACTAATTGGATTTATAACAAAAGAAGGGATTTTAAACAACTTATCAGAGTAAGTATCATTTCACAAGATATTCAAAAAAGAGAATACCGTTCTTTCTATCATTACCTATACAACAATGATAACCAATTGATTGAAAAAATAACAATAACAAATGACGAAATTACCGAAATAAGAAAATGGGAATACATAGGAGGAATCGCTTATGAAATAGGTAGAGTTGAGAAATGCCTTAATTACACGCCGTTAGAGTATTTCAATGAAGAATATAAATATACTTACGATAAGCACAAAAATTGGATTAAAAAAATTGGTATCGGTAGTGAAGCAAATACTACTACCGAACGCGAAATCATTTACAAATAATCTCAAACTCCTACCTCCTATTCAATACAACAACCCGAAATGCCATAATGGAATACTATTCAAAAAACCTTTTTCGATATCATCTTTGACCACAAAACCTTTTTCAGCCGTTTTAATTTGTTTCAACCCTTTATTTTTTCCTCCTACCTCAAAATCCATCGCATCAATTCTAAAATCAGCCACTGCAGATGATGAAACCTGATGATTTACTCGTACTTGATTCAGGAAAAAAGTCTCTCGGACATTTCCTTTATTTTGGTTTTCTTTGGCTAAATTATAAATCAAATTAGTGTTGTCTAAATACACCTTATCAACTTTTCCTAAACCACGAATTCCGCCTGTTTCTGCTCTTAATTGACTCACCATTCCGGCTTCTTCCATATAAAAAAGGTAATCGGCGATGTTGTTTCTACTAATGCTGAGTATTTCAGCAATTTTGCTCATATTAGGTTTAAACGGAGCCCTTTCTGCCACAATTGCCAACAATTGTTTTAGTTTTCTACCTGTTGAAACATTCATTTCAGCATAAATAGGAATATCGCTTTCCAAGGTTTGATTAACGACTTGTTGTAATCTCAAATCAAAATCATTTTCTACAGCAAAAGGATAATATCCTCTTTTTAAATAGTCTACAAATAATGGTAAAGGATGTGGAATTTGCGGGACATCTATCTGATGATTCACTATGTCCTCTAAACTAAATTTGGGCACTTCTATCTGATGAAAAAACATTAAATATTCCCGAAAAGATAAGCCTTGCATAGTATAAACCACCGCCCTTCGACTCAGATCCGCAGTCCCTTTTTTAATGTCAAGCACCGAGGAACCCGTAAAAACAACTTTTAAATTTTTGTGATAATCATAAATAAGCTTGAGCTCTTTTGACCAATCAGGATATTTGTGAATTTCGTCTATAAACAAATAGTTTCCTCCCAATTTCACAAATTGATCTGCTAAATCAGTCAAACGATTTTGGGCAAAATAAAAATCTTCAGCAGTAACATATAAGGTGTCACGCACGTTAAGATTACGTTTGATGTATTGTAAAACCAAAGTCGTTTTCCCAACACCACGAGGCCCAACAAGTCCTACCAACCTGTTTCTCCAGTTAATGTGATCATACGAATAGCGAGTAAACGCTGTATCAGCTTGGGAAATCAACCGCTGAGAATATTCAAATAAAGTTTCCATTTCTATTTTACTTTGTTCAAAGATATAAAAAATCGCACTATTACAGTGCATTTTTTAGTATTTTTTGCACTATGACAGTGCAAATTCTGTTTAAAAACACCAATCGACCTACTTTCTTCCTTTACTTTTCACCTTCTCTTTACTTAAATTCACAAAGGAATCTTTATATTTGTTTTCTTAAAAATAACTAAAATGACTTTAATAAAATCGATATCCGGTATTCGTGGTACTATCGGTGGAAATGTGGGCGACAACCTCACTCCGATTGATGCAGTAAAATTTGCAGCAGCTTACGGTACTTTTCTAAAAAACAATTCACAAAAAGAGCAACTCACCGTTGTGATTGGTCGCGATGCTCGAATCTCGGGACCAATGATTCATCAATTGGTTATGCAAACCTTGATTGGTTTAGGTATTAATGTGATCGATTTGGGCTTGTCAACAACTCCAACGGTTGAAGTAGCGGTTCCTTTGGAAAAAGCAGATGGCGGAATCATCTTAACGGCTTCGCACAATCCTAAACAATGGAATGCGTTAAAATTATTGAACAATAAAGGAGAATTTTTAAGCGGTGCCGAAGGAGCTTTGATTCTGGAAATTGCCGAATCGGATGATTTCAATTTTGCCGATGTAGATTCATTGGGAAATATTACAGAAATCACCGATTATATGGACAAACATATCGACGAGGTTTTAAATTTAAAATTGGTCGATATAGAAGCAGTAAAACGACGTCAATTCAAAGTAGTTGTTGATGGTGTTAACTCTTCTGGTGGAATTGTAATTCCTGATTTATTGGAAAAAATGGGTGTAGAAGTAGTGAAATTATATTGTGAACCAAATGGTCATTTTCCACACAACCCAGAACCTTTAAAAGAACACCTTACCGATATTTGTGAATTGGTTGTAAAAGAACAAGCCGATTTTGGTATCGTTGTGGATCCTGATGTAGATCGTTTGGCATTTATCAGCAACGATGGCGAAATGTTTGGTGAGGAATATACTTTGGTTGCCGTTGCCGATTATGTATTGAGTAAAACACCAGGAAACACTGTTTCTAATATGTCTTCGTCGCGAGCATTGCGAGATATTACTGAAAAGCACGGAGGAACTTACGAAGCTTCGGCAGTTGGCGAAGTAAATGTAGTGGAATTGATGAAGAAGAACAACGCAATCATCGGTGGAGAAGGAAATGGTGGAATCATTTATCCAGAAATTCATTACGGACGCGATGCCTTGGTGGGCGTGGCTTTGTTTTTGACTTACTTGGCAAAACAAGATGTAGATGTTGCAAGTTTACGTGCAAGCTATCCACAATATTTTATGAGTAAAAATAAAATTGAACTGACTCCCGAAATCGATGTAGATGCGATTTTAGATGCGATGCAAAAAAGGTATGCCACCGAAAAAATCACCACAATTGATGGTGTGAAAATTGATTTTACTGATAGTTGGGTGCATTTGCGAAAATCAAATACCGAACCTATTATTCGTATTTATACCGAGGCACCTACACAACAGCAAGCAGATGAGCTGGCCCAGAAAATAATGGAAGAAATAAAAAGAATAGTTGAATAAAGGAATAGCCCCGACGAAAATTTTCATCGGGGCTATTTTATTAATCTTAATTTGAGATTCTTTGTATTGAAAAGGTAAAAAAGCACTCGGTTAATTTCTATCGTAAGCTTTAAATCGATAGCGCTTTAATTTCTTCTAGACTCACAATTTTGTATTGGACCTTATATTCAAAATAAGAAGCGATCATGGCTTTGGCTAATCGTTGTGTAGAAATCGGTGCATAAGCTTTAAAAATGCCTATCGTATTAAACGCTTTGAGTGCTTTCATCATCACTTTTTCGCCCGTTCGGGTCGAATCAGGTCTGTCGATACCGCCGGGATGAAGTACTGTCAATTGAGAAAAATTTAATTTTTGCATATTTTCTTCCAAAGTGCCTTTCATTTTATTGTAGAAAAAAGTTGAATTTACATTGGCACCAAAAGCAGAAAGCAACACAAAACTTTCCACGCCATTGGCTTTGGCAATTTTGGCAAATTCTAATTGATAATCGTGATCCACCCGCCATTGTGCAGCTTTACTACCTGCATCTTTTAGAGTAGTTCCTAAAGTCGAAAAAGCAACATCTCCAACGATATCGTCTTGATAATCGTTTAGTTTTTCAAAATCCACTACAATTTCAGTTAACTTAGGGTGAGGTTCAAAATAAGATCTCCGCACCAATACCGTAACTTGTTCAAATTGATGATCTGCCAATAATTGAGCCACCAACTCTTTTCCAGTTGCACCCGTTCCGCCAATAACAATCCCTTTCATTTATTTCTTTTTTTTACAAGCAACTGTTTCACTCAAATAAAACAAGCCTTTACATTAAAACTTCAAAGCGTTTCCAACATTCATTCCGTTATTTTGTGCAAAAGCACCACAAAGATGGAACAATAATCGAGCGCCTACATTTCCATCCCAATCGTCTTCGCCCGGAGCCACCTCAACCAAATCCATTCCAATGATTTTTTTGTTTGAAGCCGCCAATTGATCCAGTAAATAAGTAGCCATTTCAAAAGTCAATCCGCCTGGAACTGGAGTCCCCGTGTTTGGACAATACCAACGTTCCAATGCGTCGATCTCAAAACTAACACAAACTTTTTCAGGTAAAGATGCGATGATTTCATCGCACAGCTGTTTCCAATTCTTACCTTCAAAAAGTTGTCCTTTAATATCGGTATCTGTAAAAACCTTTACTTTATCTGTAGACTGAATCACCGAAACTTCTTGTTCACTAAGATCACGTATACCTACTTGAACCAATTTAGAAATTTGTGGTAATTGAATGGCATTATACATAATAGAAGCGTGAGAATGTTCAAAACCTTCGTACGCAATTCTCAAATCCATATGAGCATCTAAATGCAAGATCCCAAAATCGTTGTGTTGAGTTGCCAATGCTTGATAATATCCCAACGGAGTAGAATGATCTCCACCCAAAAGCACTACTTTTTTACCTTTTTCGATCCAATAAAGTACTTTCTGCTTTACTTCCTCGTTCAATTGAGCCGTTGCCTTGTTGATTGTTTCCAAATCGGTTTGTAAGGCAGGATGATCAGCTACATTTTCTCCTTTTTCTAATATTTCAATGATTGGTTGCGCTAAGTTCTTATACTTTTCGCTGTTTGATTGCCAATGTTCTTGAGCTTCATCCATGAAAACGCCCAGTTTCCATAAATCAGGAAATTTTTGATGTAATAAATCTACCTGAAAAGATGCTTCAAAAATGGCATTTGGACCTTCAGAAGCCCCTGCTCCATAACTCACGGTTACTTCCCAAGGCACTGGAATGATTATGAAATCACTTTCATCTGCTGTGAAAGGCAATCCATATATATTAGCGTCGGCCAAGCCTGGCTGCGACGGATCAAACTGTTCAATTTTTGATTGTTTCGTTGTCATCTACTTTAACAAATTATTTTTGTAAACCTCGTTTTAAAATCTGTCCAAAATCATACATTTCTTCAAAAGAACTATAAAGTGGTACGGGAGCAAAGCGAATTACTGCAGGTTCTCTCCAATCTACAATCACCCCTTCTTTCATTAAAAACTCGAATAAGCTTTTCCCTTGACCGTGAAAAATAACAGATAATTGTGAACCGCGCTCATCAGGATTTGACGGAGTAATGATTTCAAGATTGCTTCCCGTTTCACGAGCAATTTCACCAATAATAAACTCTAAATAAGAAGTAATCTGATTTCTTTTTTGGGATAAAGCCGTCATTCCAATTTCTTCGAACATATGTACTGAAGCCAAATAAGGTGCCATTGCTAGAATATTGGTACATGAACTTTGCCATCCTAAAGCTCCTTGATTTGGATCAAATTCGGGTTCCATTAAAAAACGACGTTCTTTGTTGTGGCCGTACCAACCACCAAAACGATTCAAGCTTTTGTTGGAATGATGTTTTTCATGTACAAAAAATCCTGAAACACTTCCTGGTCCTGCGTTCATGTATTTATAGCTGCACCAACAAGCGAAATCAACATCCCAATCGTGTAATTTCATTTCAATATTTCCGGCAGCATGTGCCAAATCCCAACCTACATTTGCTCCAACCTTATGTCCAGCTTCTGTAATTGCTTTCATATCCAGAACCTGACCGGTATAATAATTAATTCCTCCGATTAAAACCAGAGCCAACTCCTCGCCTACTTCATTAATTTTGGCTATAATATCTTCATTTCTCAAATTGTGTTCTCCAGGTCTTCTTTTCACCTCTACAATGGCATCATCTGGATCAAAACCGTGAAATTTAACTTGAGTTTGTAATACATATTGGTCACTTGGAAAGGCTTTTTCTTCGCAAATAATCTTAAAACGTTTTGCAGTAGGGTTGTAAAAAGAAACCATTAATAAGTGGATGTTCACTGTTAGCGTATTCATCACTGAAACCTCACATGGCAACGCACCTACGACAGCAGCTAATGGTTCAGAAAAACGCTCGTGATAATCCCACCAAGGTTTTTCGGCATAAAAATGTCCTTCAACACCTAAATTTGCCCAATCCGTCATTACCTCATCAACGTATTTTTTTGCTCTTTTCGGCATTAAACCTAAAGAGTTTCCAGTAAAATAAATTGTTTTTTTGCCATTGATTGTCGGAAATTCAAATTCCGAACGGTATTTTGAAAGTTGGTCTTGTGCATCTAATGATTGTGCAAAAGCTCTTGTGTTTTGAAAATTCATTTGATTCATATTTTAGGGTCTAATTTATGATAAATTATTAGAAATTGCTTCCGTTTTTTTTATAAATATTCCATCGTTTCACACTCATTGTTTGTGTGATTTCAACAGTTCTCTCATCATGGTTTTTGTACCGATGGTTCGAGTGATGATGTCTTTCTCTAGCTTCCAACCTCGAGCGGGTGAATATTCTCTTCCGTACCAAATCATTTGTAAGTGCAATTTATTCCATTTGTCTTCAGGAAATAATCTTTTAGCATCTTTCTCGGTTTGTTGTACACTTTTCCCGTTACTCAATCCCCAACGGAACATCAAGCGATGGATATGAGTATCTACTGGAAAAGAAGGCACATTAAAAGCCTGTGCCATAACCACCGATGCTGTTTTATGTCCAACAGCAGGTAAGGTTTCCAAAGCGATGATATCTGCTGGTACTTCTCCATTAAAATCGTCGATTAAAATTTGACTCAATCCATGAATTCCTTTAGATTTCATAGGAGCCAAACCGCATGGGCGAATGATATTCGCTATTTCTTCCACAGTCATTTTCACCATATCGTAAGGATTGTCGGCCTTTTCAAAAAGAAAAGGTGTGGTTTTATTAACGCGGACATCGGTACATTGGGCAGACAATAAAACTGCAATTAATAATGTATAAGGATCTTTATGATCTAGGGGAATAGGTACTTCTGGATAAAGTTCTTCTAAGGTATCAATTACAAATTGTACTTTTTCAGCTTTGGTCATTTTGGTTATTTAGAAATGATTTGTATTTTTACAAAAATACAAAAATAATGACTACATTAGTTAAAGGAGATAAAGCACCAGAATTTATTGGAATCGATCAAAATGGGAACAGCGTACGTTTAAGCGATTTTAAAGGTCAAAAGGTGGTATTGTTTTTTTATCCGAAAGCCTCTACTCCAGGCTGCACCACAGAAGCTTGCAACCTTGAAGATAATATCGAACGTTTTAATAAAGAAAATTATCAAGTGATTGGAGTGAGTGCCGATTCACAAAAAAGACAATTGAATTTTGCTACAAAAAACAATTTGAGTTATCCGTTGCTTGCCGACGAAGACAGAAATATTATTGAAGCATACGGTGTTTGGGGTCCCAAAAAATTCATGGGACGCGAATATGATGGAATCCATCGAACTACTTTTATCATCGATGAAAACGGTTTAATAGAAGAAGTTATTTCAAAAGTAAAAACTAAAGAACATGCAGCTCAAATTTTAGATTAAAAGATCATTACATTTAAGTTTTTATTCTGGAATAAATTTGAGTGATATAGAGTTCATACAATAACGAATACTGGTGGTTTCTTTAGGTCCGTCATCAAAAACGTGGCCTAAATGTCCATCGCATTTAGAACAAGTAGCTTCAACCCTAATCATACCATGCGAAGTATCTTTCGTATATTTTATTGCTCCATCAATAGCCTGATCAAACGAAGGCCATCCACAGTTTGAGTCGTATTTATTGACAGAGTCAAACAATTTTGCTCCACAACCAGCACAAACATAATGTCCTTTTTCAAAAAAATCATTGTATTTTCCTGTAAAAGGACGCTCGGTACCTTTCTCTCGAAGTACATGATATTCTTCGTCTGACAATAAAGCTTTCCAATTCTTATGATCCATAATGTACTTATTTATAATTTATTTTTACTTCTTTAAAATTGTACTTCCATCCGCTTGGGCTTTTGGTAAAACAGTAATATCTGCGAGTTGCACATGAGTCGGTTGGTTTACAGCAAAAGCAATAGTCTCGGCTATATCACTAGCTGTCAATGCTTCAAAACCATCATAAACACTATTAGCTCTCTCAGCATCTCCTTTAAATCGTACCAGAGAAAACTCGGTATGCACTGCACCTGGAGCCACTGAAGTTACTTTAATACCTAATGGAAGAAAATCTAATCGCATCCCTTTAGTTAAAGCTTCAACTGCCCATTTAGACGCGCAATAGGTGGTTCCATTTGTATAAACTTGTTTACCTGCGATGGAAGATATATTAATAATGTGTGCGTTACTTGACTTTTCTAGCATGGGTAAACACGCTTTAGTCACATAAATCATTCCTTTTACATTTATATCAATCATTGCATCCAAATCGGCTATATCCGCATCTTGAAATCGAGCCAAGCCATGTGCATTTCCAGCATTATTAATCAACACATCCACTGTTTGCCATTCGACCGGTAATGATTCAAAAGCTTGAAAAACTTCTTCCTTTTTTGCTACATCAAAGGTGAGTAAATAAGTCGGAGTTCCAGATAATTCTTTTTGTAATTGATTTAAACGTTCTGTTCTTCGACCACATAAAATCAATCGGTTTTCTTTAGCCAAAGCCTTTGCAGTGGCATATCCGATTCCGGAACTTGCTCCTGTGATTAGTATCGTTCTCATTAAAGTTGATTATTTACACAAAGATAAGAAGAGATTTTTAAATCACAGTCTGTTTCAAACCTTGCATGATACAGAGCCATAAAAAATTAAAGAAAGAGGCGTCCTTTTTTCTTTCGACGGTTTTAATTTCCACCTTTTTAAGTCCTTCTGTATTGTTTCTCATTACAACATTTGCTGCCGCAGAAATAAGTCTCATTTCTTGTTTTTCATTATCTAAAATCCGCACCTTTAAATCACTAAAATCCATTGCATAAGCTCCATTTGCTCTGTCGTTGTTGCCCGAGAAGTTAAAAATCATTTCGTCGATATTACCTTCTGTTGAAACTTGCAAATAAGGCTTTAAAAAAGGATTCATAGCAGGTGCTGGAAAATTAGTTAAAGTTCCATTGATGTTGAACTTTTCGTTTCTATCCATGATATCAAACTGCCAACTTGTCTTCAAATCACCTTGTTTCATAAACTTGGTTTGTATCATAATTTGTGTTTTCGGACCGTTTGTTCTTTTATAACCACTATACAAATCAGTAACGTTGAGATTAAAATTGGTAAAACTTAATTTCCCAGGTTCAGTACTATTTTTTGTATCTTCTTCATAGGTCAATTTTGAATTTTTAATTTTAAGTGATTTGATTTCAAACGGAAATTCTAAATTTCGGAGTCGGCGACTGTACAAATTGTTTTCTTTTGGATTTCGGGGAATCGAAACATCACGATAAATAGACGCATTCATTTGGTTTAAAACCACTTCTCCTAGATTGACATACAAATCGTTTTGACGATCAAAACCCCATTTTATAGCGTTCAATTCTAACGATGGTACTTCTATATCGTAATAATCTTCGGCAAATTTTAACTGATTCGCATGTTGTCTACGACTAATTTTTGGAGAAACCTTCAACCGTTTTACTATTGCTTTTAGTCCATCACTTTCTAGTCCGTCAGAAAAAATATCATAAACATTTCCCGCATGAAGATGAATTTTTTTAGTGCTAATGTGCAAATTATCATAAGTGAAAGGAAGATTTTCTGATAATGTCTGCTGGTCAATTCTCAAAGAGTTCATTTTAAAATTTACATCTTCAACCACAAGTTTGTTGCTTTTACCTGCTTTGTTTTTTAAAATATACCTAGCGTTGTTTACTAGAAACTTATCAATCAAAATCAGATCATTTAACTGAGACTTTTTACGACTGTTTTTTGGTTTTTTGGTTGGAATCTGAGTAAACTCAGGTTGATTGAGTTGAATTTCCTTTACCAAAAGTTGCTCTCCAACACGATTGGAAATGCTTTTTAATTTAATATTCGCCTTTTGAATATCCAATTGCTCTAATGAATTGAAGGATGCGTTTTCAATCTGTACTTGATCCACATCTAAACGAAATGGAATTAAAGATTTTATAGCTTTAGTTTCGAGACGTTCTTTGGGTGCAGCTGTTTGATTTTGATTCAAAATTCTAAGATTTGCAGAATCAATGGCAATTTCAGCAATTTTAACGTAAAGATTGTCTTCATTATCAAACCCCCAATCTGTATTTTGAAGCAATAAATGAGGAATTTCTGCGGTTAGTCTTGCGTACGAATCATCTTGATATTCAACAAACTCTTCTGATGTTATCGTTGGCAACAATCTCAAACCTTCTATTTCTATATGTTTTGGATTGATGTTTATCGCACCAGACTTTACAACTTGTAAATCATTGATTACACTGTAAATAGAATCTATTTTAAAAGAATAATCGGTGTAAGTAAATGGAATTTTTTTATCAACAGTATAATTCCCCATATGAATTCCATCTACCTCCGTATTAAAATTAAACACTTCGTGCAACAAAGAATCACCTGCTGCATTCAACATTTTGATTTGTGCATTTTCTACTTTTATTTTATCAATATCTACGGTTGAAAGGAAATTATTTGAAGTGTTTTTTAGTGTATCTTTTTTGATGGATTGAAATAATGTAATATCGGGTTGAATAATCGAAATTGTATATGCTTTTAAGTTCTTGTTTTTTATTAAATCATAAAAATTAACTCCAGAAACATTAATACGATTCATGTTTCCCATGAAATCAATATCTTGAGTAATGTTGGAGTTTTTTTTAGGATTTAGAGAAACGTTTTCTATAGATAAAGTATTATTGAAAAGTGAAAAATGAACATTCTCATAAACTAGATCATAAGCAGTATCATTTTTTTCAGCTATGATATCAGGTAATTTTTTGTTGATAAAATAATTGATACCAACACTAAAAAGTAGTGCCAATACCAACAAAGTCGCTACTAAGAAAGCAGCAATTTTTAAGGTTTTATTGATTTTCATAATTCATAGCCGTATAGAACCATAAAAATACACCTTTTTTTTATTTACCGATGATTTCTTTACGAAAGTTTAGCTGTAAAACAGAATGTTACTTACATAAAATCCGTTTTGAAAAAATTAAATAATTTTGGATTTCAAGCAAGTATGATCTTTGTTAGTTAAAGTACTAACTTCTATAAAACGTAAAAAGGCTAATTTACGCTTCCTTTTTTTGGTGTTTGTATTTGAAAAACACAGCAAATAATAACATCACAACCAAAGAGTAAGCTGCAAAAATTGCCCATGAAATTTTCCAACCTTCTGCTTTTAAATAAACGTCTGATTGACTATAAACGAAATGATTGACTACGAATTGTGCAGCAATCATACCTATTGTAGCTCCAAAACCGTTGGTCATCATCATAAAAACTCCTTGAGCTGATGCGCTTATGCTTTTATCTGTTTCTTGATTAACATAGATTGAACCAGAAACATTGAAGAAATCAAAAGCAACTCCGTAAAAAAACATAGACAAGATGAACATCCAAACTCCATTTCCTGGGTCGCCAACTGCAAACAACCCGAAACGAAGTATCCATGCAAACATAGCCATCAACATTACTTTTTTAATTCCAAATCGACTTAAACAAAAGGGAATCAACAAGATGCAAAGGATTTCAGACACCTGCGAAAGAGAAATCAATGCATTAGCGTTATTGGCACCCCAACTGTTTGCGAATTCGGGCAAATCTTTAAATCCACCAATAAAAGGATTGGCGTAACCATTGGTAATTTGCAACGATATTCCTAAAAGCATTGAAAATATAAAGAAAATTGCTAGTTTTCGGTCTTTAAAAAGTGAAAAAGCTTTTAAGCCTAAAGCTTCTGACAAGGTTTGTTTGCCCTCTGTTTTATTGACCGCACAATGAGGTAATGTAAATGAAAATAAAAACAACAACAAGCCAATTATACCGGACACATAAAACTGATGATAAGTATTTTGGAAACTTACAAAATCTACTGAATTCGTAAAGTTAAAACCTAAAACCCCATTTTTCATTCCAAAAAAATTCACGAAAAGCATTGCACAAACGAACCCAATTGTTCCGATTGTACGTATGGGTGGGAAAGCTTTAATTAAATCGAAATTATTATTACTTAACGTAGTGTATGCGACTGTATTAGACAAAGCAATGGTAGGCATATAAAAGGCTACGCTACACGTATACAGTGCAAAAAGTATTGTAAATGAAACTTGTGAGACGTCTTGAGAGAAGTAATAACCCGTTAGAATAATAAAAAAGGCAGCTAAAGCATGGCAATAACCCAAAAGTTTCTGAGCAGGAATCCAACGGTCTGCAACGATGCCCATCAAAGCGGGCATTAGAATTGATACGATTCCTTGAACTGCATAAAACAACCCTATTTTTGCACCTAATCCGATAGTGTCTAAGTAATTGCCCATGGAAGTGAGATAGGCACCCCAAACAGCAAATTGTAAAAAACTTAAAATCGAAAGTTTTATTTTGAGATTCATATTTACAAGTTCTTTCTTTGATTAAATTGACTGATGTTTTTGAACCAACTTATAAATCAAATCAAATTGTTCTTTACGAGTCATTTCACTATTATCTATCACCACTGCATCTGCTGCTTGAATCAATGGAGCGTCTTTTCTGCTGCTATCCATTTCATCCCGTTCTTGTACGTTGGCCATTACTTCATCAAAAGTTACTTGTGCGCCTTTTTCTTTTAATTCCAGATATCTTCTTTGTGCGCGAACTTCACTTGAAGCAGTCATAAAAATCTTTAATTCTGCATCGGGAAAGACCACAGTTCCAATATCTCTTCCGTCCATCACAACACCTTTGTTTTTTCCGTAAACTTGTTGTTGTTGAACCAATTTGGCTCTTACTTCAGAAACAGCTGCAACTTTACTTACAAAGCTAGAAACTTCCATCGAGCGAATTTCTCGTTCAACATTTACCCCATTGAGGTACATTTCTGCATACCCCAAGTCTTCATTAAATACGAAATCCAAAGAAATCTCATCGAGATTACTAATCAACGACTTACTGTCAAAAAAATCCTTAGAAATAAATCTTTGTTGAAGCGCATAGAAAGTAACTGCGCGGTACATGGCTCCTGTATCAACATAAATATAATTGAGTGCTTGAGCAAGTTCTTTTGCCAAAGTACTTTTTCCAGTAGAGGAATGACCATCAATAGCTATGGTAATCTTTTTCAAAATGAATCAATTTTGGATGTCAAAATTACGAATTAAAGCTGTACAGACAACCCAAAAAGATTAGTATTTCCTGCTAAAGTATATCGATTATGTGCGTATTCGATTCGGAAGCGTTTCATTTTTAGACCAAAACCCGCCGAAAACCCAGCAAAATGTCGGTGTTCCAGAAGTTTCATTTCCTCACCATTTCTAAAGTTATAGCCTAATCGAATGTTAAAATTATTTTTCGGAAAAAGTTCAACTCCCAAAACAATATGGCGCATTAAATTGTTTCCAAAACCGACTTTCTCTTCGGTGATCGTTCCGTCTAAACCTTGTTGTGCACGATTTGGATTGGAAAAAGCCAAATCCCATTGTTGAAGATTTTCCATTGTAAAGTGCCAGCGAATCGGTACGTTTTCAAGTAATTTACTAACCCCAAAAGCAATTTCAAAAGGAAGTGTTTCTCTGGTATCATGGTAGCTTGATAACTGTCCACCGAGGTTCATAAATACCAAACCTGCCGTCCAACCGCTATCTTCGTTATGATACAAACCGCCAATATCAGCAGCAACAGCAAAAGAATTATACTGTTCCAGACTTGATGAAATAGCTTTTAGATTGGCGCCAATTGAAAAATTTGAATTTTGAATTGGATGTGCATAACCCACCGAAACCGCCACGTCATTTCCACTAAAATCACCGGTAGAAACTCCGTTCTCATCATAACCTGCAATGGTTCCGTAATCTAAGTAAGTTACTCCTACATGAAAACTGCGACCGTTTTTCATTTTGTGAGCATAAGCAGCCGAACCTAAACTTATATCACCATAAAACTTCCCGAAATTTACAGCGAGCATTCGATCCATTGATTCGTTGAGTGCTGCAGGGTTGTAGCTGACCTGATTCACTTCATTTCCTGTAATCGTGACATTGCTGCCCCCTAAAGCTGCTTGTTTAGGCGAAGTAGGCATTTGTAAGAATTGATAAGCATCCTTACCTCCTACTTGTCCGTAGGAAAAAGACAAACTCAACAAAGTAACTACTGTAAATATTTTGCGCATCGCGAATGGTTTTTCACAGAAACGAATGTATAAATTTAAAACGATAGAATAAAAAAAAAAGCACTTTTTTCTTCTTTAAAATTTAAGACAACAAACCAAGAATTTATTTGCTCCTTTTTTTCAAGCCCTTAATTTTTGTAAATAAAATTTCTTTTTCGTTAATTTGATTGTTCATTCTAAGTCTAACATCATGAAAACAATAAAATTAAGACTTCTATACCTTTTTGGGCTTCTAACTTTTGGGCAAATAACTTTTGCACAAACATCTTTCAATGAAATTTTGCCCATAGATACAGAAAATAGTATGGCAACCGAAGCAGAAACAACCTCAGCACCAGTGGATGTTTTAGCTGTTTTACAAGAAGTAATGGATGAGCTACATTCTATTGATGAAATCACCACCGATATAGCGGTTCTTTTGGCACATCAAATAGATGAAGAAGATTATTTTATTGAGGTTCTGGAAGAAGTAGAACACCTTTCAACAGAAACCACAAAAACAGCGTTCACAGAATGTCACGAAGACCTTACAGAAGAAATGGTAGCAGAATTATGTGCCACCATAAGATCACAACAAGATTCAATTCGACGACCGATATTAAGGTATGCTGAACTTATATTATTAGAGTTGGCAGGAGTGGATATCGATAACGATCACCCTGATTTAGTAGAAGAAAAGATGACGATTTTTTGGAAAAAAAATTATAAATGTTTGGAGTGTCATAGTGTAGCTCCCCCATTTCCTACAGGAAATTATCTAAAACAATTAGCTTCTGGCAATTATTTAGCTCAATTTCGCGATTTCCTTAGAAGCTACAAATTTCCTGTAAATATCATTGATGAAAGTGATGGATGCACGGTTTTAGATTATGTAGATGCTCAAATCAGAAGAACTCATGAAAGTGCTACAAGTATCCACGAATATTTACAAAAAGTAAGAGCATTGCTTATTCGTGAAGGAGCTAAACACGCCAATGATTTGGGTGGGAAGTGTTAGTTGTTTACGAACCAACTTTTCCAAAGTTCTAAACTTTAGAAAAGTTTGAAAGTATTATTTACTCTTCAACCGTTGAATAATTTTAAGTAAAACTTCTCTGTTTTTAGCTTCGTGGTAAAATTTAGGAAGTTTTTCCAACAGCGTAAAACCTGTTCGGTCTTTGTGTTCTCTGAGGGTTGCGGCAACATATCGTTCTAAATATTCGAGATGTTCTAAATTATATGCCTCAAACCGACTATTTTTAAAAGGCATCTGAAACCATAATTCGGTATCAAAATAAAAATCAGCAGAAGTGCGAAACTGAACTTTTTGCCCATAGAATTGCACCTGTGTCTGCCTTTCTCTGTGATAACCGCAATGTTCACATAACAATTGTGCTTGTTGCTTTTCATGATCCACTTTTGTGATTGCCTTTTTTTCACAGCGTGGGCATTTTACCCAGACCTCTTTAAAGAAATCGGATAAAATCTTTTTTTCGTCCTGAAAGCGATTGTTTGTCATTATTTAATAATCTTGCTCGGTTGTCAATTGTTCTTTTTTGGTTGCTATTTGATATTGGTCAATGGCATCGAAAATAGCGGCTCTGTTTGCACTTTGGATAGGAATTAAAAGCTGGGTCGTGGTTTCTTCGGCTGTCTGTGTTTCTTCTTGTTGCGTATTTAAATCTTTATAAACACTGAGGATTTGATGTAATTGAGGTTCGTCAAATTCTATCAACAGAAACTGGCTCTTTGGGAAGTCTTCAAAATAAAACGGACAATCGTAAAAAATCTTTGCCGATTGGATTTCAAAAGCAGTAGCTATCTCAACTGTTTCGCGCAAATACCGTTCTGAGAATGAAGGTTTGAACCGATCATACAGCATCATTCCTGATACAAATGTTGTTTCGTTTATAGAAAAATCAGTGATTTTAAAAGTGCTGTATTCACTGTCAATCGTTCTGATATAACCTGATTTTCCGGAAAAATAAGACGCTTCGTTTTGAAGTAAATCAGTGAGTTTTTGCCATTCTTTTTCTTGTGCAAATAAGAAAGTACTGCTAAAAACAAACCACCAGATTATTAAAAACTGCTTTTTCATATTCGTTTATTTTTAAAATCTCGTTGTTCTTTTGCCAAGCGTTTTACCTTGTTTTTCTTTTCGTCACGGTTGCGGTCACTTTTAAAAAACATACAACTTTCGGCTAAATTACTTCCTTGTTTTATCATCAAACCATTATAAGGACAATAATCGTAACCACAATTGTGTTTAGCATAAACCCCGAAATTTCGGTGTTTTATTTTTTTATCCTTCAATATTTCTTCTTGATTTTCTCGGATGATTTCCCAAAAAGCCAACTCCTCCTGTGGGGTAAGTTCGGTTTCTAAATGCACCACTTTCAGATAAGTCAATGGATCTTTGAGTTGTAAAAAATCAAAAGTTTTCTGAAAATATTGATGTGCAAAATCACGGATTTCCGTTTTGTCTTCCATTGTCAATTGCTCATTTTCTAACAACGAACGATACAAACCCAAGGTATTAAAATCGCTGTATTGTTTGTGATTTTCGATAAAATACAGGTATTCCTCTTTTTGTAATTGGTTGAACGGTTTGTTTATTTTCATGTTGTTTTAGTTTTCATCTAATTTTTTAGACGCTTCTTTTAGCTCTTTGATGTATTGTAACAGTTTGGTTATTTCTTCCTCTTTTTGGTGTAATTGACGTTCGTAATTTTCTTTTTCATCTTGTTGTGATGCTTTGCACCTTGCAATCTCAGTTTGCGCTTCGGCATATTTTTTTGAGCTGACGCAACTTGTTAAGCTAAAGCTAAGGAGAAGTAAGTAGATTTTTAGTTTCATCGTTTTTAGTTTTTCGTAAAACTTCTGTTATGATTGAAGAAATTGTTTTAAAATAGCTTTTGTTATGTTATAATTGAAGGTTTTGTTTTCTGTTTTATAGATTTTGCTCATCTTTGAAACAACACCTGCTTAGAAACCGATACCAAATTGAAAAGCTGTTTGATCAGGGTTCATTTGTACTCCTATTTTTAATACTATTTTTCCAAGATTCGATTTAATACCAAATTCAGGAAAGATTGCTAAGTTTTTTCGTCCTTCCAATGTTAAGCTCTGCTCTAATTTTTCGTAATAATAAGGTTGCGAACTTACCACAACTCCTGCATATACCCATAGTGGATAGGTAATACAATAATTAAATCCAAGAGATCCTGCCAAGATACCTACTTCATATAAATCAGAATTGACGTCAAGTTCTTCTTGAGTAATGGTACCCGTAGATTTTCCAATCTTTAAACCAGGACCATTAAATTGACCTGCTATATACATTCCCAGTTTTCGATTAGCGGGCAAATTTCCTAACTCTATTCCGTAGGTTCCATTAGTAGCATACGAAAGCAGCACGTATGTTTTGCGATCTATCTCATTTATTTTAGACTGTTTTGCAATTTTTTTGTCTATTTGAGTAAGTTTTTTATTTACTTGTGAGCTATTTTTTCCATTAGGAAAAGTCGATTTATAAAGAATATACTTTTCTTTTGCCAACGAATATTCATCTGCTTTCTCCAAACTTACACCTTCGGTAAATAACAACTCTTCATACGCCGTTGTTACTTCATTCCTATTCGCTCCTTGTGGAAATTTTTGTAAATAAGCGTGTGCCTTTTCTGAAGTCCTATTTGATGTGAATAACAAATAAGCGTTTCTTTCTTGTGCAACGGTCAAAAGTTGCTTTATTTCATCTGCTTTATTACTTTCTGCAAAATCACGTAAAAAGTATTCATAATCTTCAGTTTTATCGGTCGATATTGCCTTATTGTATGCTTGTTTTTCTTTTTCTTGGAGAAGCTGTGTAACTTTTGTTGCATTATCGTGTTGAGAGAACTTTCTTAAATAAGCTCGAAGCTGCTCCACATTTCCAGAAATAGCAGATTGATAAAGGGCTTTTTCATCTTTGATTTCGTTCAGGTAATTTTCTACTTGGCTAATACTTTGTTTCCCTTCATTATCTGTATTCAACTGCTTGGCTTGTGTTAATAAACGTGTAGCATCGTCTAATTTGTCTTCTTCAATTTTAGCTATAACCTGTCCAAGCAGCTCCTGCACACGAAATTGCTTTTCCTGTTTTTCGGCTTCCTGTTGCAATGCCTGTTGCTCGGCTTCAAACTGTTTTTGCTCGGCTTGTTCGATACGTTCGATGTAGGGATTGAGTTCCTGATACAGCGAATAATCTGCGGTAAAACCCGAAAACACTGTGAGCGATTTACGGGCTTCAGCGATGTTGCCCATATCGGTATAAGTCTTGATACGCAATGCCTCGATACGGGCATTGGTTTTTTTGAGCAGCTTGACGGTTTCTTCCAAGGAAGTCAACGTTTTGTTGTAATCTTTGTTTTTATAAGCCGCTTCGGCTTCTAAGTAATGCGTTCGTGCCTGCAAGTCTGCCGATTGAGCAACCACCGATTGCATACCGATAAAAAGCAAGGTGATGTAGATAAGGTGTTTCATATTTGTAAGGATTAAATGTTATTTATTGACTAATCATTTCAACAAGAATCAAAAAGTCATTACCTATCTACGACTTTACCTGTTTTACCGTTATTATTATCCTTGTTTTCTGTTGATGATTCGGATGGTAAGTAAATATTTATAATGCTATGCACCATTTCATTTAAACTATCTGATGACTGATTATAGAAACTTTTGATTTTTTCAGATTTAATTTTGTAAGGATTCGTCTCTGTTATATTTACAGCTATTTCAGAAATAATAAAATCAGAATTCACTGGGAATTTATCTGATAAATATTGTGGGGTAGGGTTGTCTGTAGATAATTCACAATCTGAGAAGTACACTTCTTTTTTACCTACTTGTTTTAACTGAATAGATATTGGGGAAGATGTCATCTCTTTTTTTTCTTTTGTCTCCTTATCGTAATACGTTAGTTTAATTTCAATTGTATAATCATTATAATCATAATTTCTTTTAATTTTAGCTCCGCTTTTTCTTACATCCAATTCCTTTACGGCAAAAACAAATGTATTCTCCTCTTTAATTTCAAGTGGAACTATCCTTACAGTAAATATGGTATCCTTTTGTTTTTTGTCCTTTACTAAAATAGTTCTGTAAACATCAAATTGTGAGATGAATGCATTTCTTGATGTTAAATAAGGAGTTCTTGCGGTGAACTCACTTGCAAAACTTTTAGTGTTTTTTTCAAACAATTTACCAATTCCTTTAAATCCTAAATCAATAGCCGATGGTAATAAAGTGGCCATTAATGAACCCGCACCCAATGACATTGGTTTTATATCTTCTTTTTTTGGTTGAGGTATAAAACACTCTGAAGCATTAGGAAAAGACAGAACCGTTTCTTCCCCGATAATTTTTGTTTTTTCTCCTTTAGCATTATAGAACTTTGTCTGCCCCCAACCCTGCCCCACAAAGCCGAGAACCATTACTGTTGTTATTATTACTCTTTTCATAATTTCTAATTTTTATTTATTAGAATTGGATTAATTTTTTCTTTTAAATGTATTATTTACTTTATCGTGGATATACGTTACACCATTATAATCAACATATTTTGTTTCAGAGACCTTAAACATAGTATTCCAAGTGTCGCTTATCCAAGCAAATCCATTTTTAAATGGTTGTGCATTATAATAATGACCTGTATTAACAGTGTTTAAATTTTTGTCGATAATTTCATTTTCGGTTATCACAAAACCTTCTGAAAACACATAACCACTCGATCCAAAACGGTGCTCACTCAATCCAGAGTGAACTAAGTTTCCTTTTACATCAATATAACCACCTGTTTTTGTTTTATACCCTCTGCCTGTTTTGACAAACGCTAATCCGTCTGTAAAGGGAAAAACTGCTTCCCATTTGTTGTCTATATACAAAACATTTTTACCTGTCTTATCAATAAATTTGTACACATACTTTTTATCACTAACCTTCCAGGTTTTAACAAGTGCCAATCCATCTGAAAAATCAGATATTTCATCCCATCTATATTGAAAAGGTATAACTACTTTTCCCTGCTTATCTATAAAACCCCAATGTTCACCGTCTTCTGAAACCCTTGCTAAACCTTCGGAAAAACTAAATGCTTTTTTATATTTAGGTGGTATTACCCATTCTGCATACTTGTTAACAAAACCTATTTTCCCATTCGAATACTCCCCTAACTCAACCATTAGCAGACCTTCTTTAAAATTAAGACTATAATTTATGGAGTAGTCTATATTATTAATTACCGATATATTCCCTTTAGAGTCTAAAATTTTATATTGTTTCTGAGATTCATCGTAAACTACTGCAAGCCCCTCTTCATAACTCACAAACTTGTAATTATTTTTAGGGATAATAACATTGTTGTCTTTATCCCGAATCCACCACCAACCGTCATTGACCCAGCGTTTATTTTCAACTCTATAATTTGCGTATTCTAAAAGCGTAAAAGTCTTAGCTAGTTCCTCATCATATATAGCTTTTCCTGTTCCTTTAATGTTAATGTCAGCATTTTTGGTATCGGGTTGTTTGCTGGCTGTGCTTTCTGCTTTTTGAGCATCAGGCATTACAATTTTTAGTTTTGTTTCTTCGCCACCCGCCCAGAAGTCGTCGTCTTTTTTGTTGGTTTTTTGTCCTTTGGCTTCTTTATCAGCAATCTCTTTGGCTTTTTTCTCGTTTTCTTTGCGTTTCTTGCATTCATGATACTTCTCCAATTGGAATTCCAGAGCACTTATTGGCAGTGGTTTTACCTTAACACTTACATTCTTTTCAATGTTCTTATTCGCACTGACATTCCCTTCTAAGGTAAATTCGAAGTAGGCATGATTTTGTGTTATCGTTTTCGTTTCGGAATAAGTCTTTCCTTCAATATTGACCGAAACGGTTACTTGCGAACGAACCTGTACGGCACTAAAAGCACTATGCTGTGCGTGTGTGTAACAGCCCTCATCTCCGTAAAATGGCAAGGTATAGCTCTTGCCTTTGTATTTATATGCCGTTGGAGTGTCCATCCCTTTTAAATTAAAAGAAATTACTGCACGGGCAGGAGTCGTACCTAAAGCTCCTGATGATATTGCACGCTGTGTATAAGCTTTGATACTCGCAAAGGTAACAGTTGAAAAAACAGGTCCATCTCCTTTTGGCGTGGTTTCTACGCTAAGATTTTGTCCAAATGCAAAGGACAGATTAGCTAATAAAAAAGTAATTAAAATGATTTTTTTCATAATAGTGGTTGTTTAATTTTTAATACCGATCACACGGTCTGTAATTGTCGCCGTATTTATCGCCTTCAAAACGGACTTTATCATGCAGAAAATAAAACTCTCTACCGCTGTAAAGAAAAGCTTCGGTAGAACCATTGCTAATCGTTTTTCCCGCAGGTATTTCCAAGCGATAAATGGTTAAATCGTTGCGATCGTTGGTTAAGCGTGTACTTACCGAAATGGCGTGTGGGTAGCTGTTGCGTACTTCTACCTGAACTCTTTGTTTTCCTTGAATAGTAGATGGGTGCGAACGATGGCGTGTCCAAATTCCTTCGTAACATTTGGATTGTTGCCACTCTGACCATCCCGACCAATTTTGTGCCTGAGCCGTTGTAGTTACTGCAAAAAGCATCAAGATGATTGCTGCTGTGTTTCTGATTGTTTTAAAATTTGTTGTCATAGTTAAAGTTATAATTAGTGTTAGCTGATATGTGTTTTTTGTTCTTCTAATGAAGTTTATCGGTTAAGATTTTTATCACTCCTTAAATCTAAACAAAGTGTTAAAACAAAAAAATACCCAAAAGTGGGTATTTTTACAACAGTGACTCGGAGGGACAAACTAGACTAAAGTTACAATTAAAATCCTAAAAAAAATCATGAACACACTAACTAATCCACCCTCTTTCCATTACATATTTTACTAACATGGATTGATTTTTTAGTTTTAGTTTATTGCGTAAGTTTTTTTTGTGTTTATCAACAGTGTGGTGACTAAGGCATAATTTTTCGGCTATTTCTTTAGTAGTGTAGCCCAATGCTATAAGTTTCAATATCCCTTTTTCCCGAGGAGTAATACGAAAGGACTCTACCTCAGAAGTAAGAAAAGTTTTAGAGCCTTCTTGCTGCACTCCATCCATCATGTTTAACACAGTTTGAATTAAATCCTTTATATTGGCACCTTTAGAAAGGTAGGCATCAGCTCCGTTATGTTTTGCGTTTGAAACAAATTCTTCACTATAGAAACTGGACAGAATCATTACCTTTATCGTATTATTTTGCTTTTTTATTTCTTTACAGCATTCAATACCGTCCATCTCTGGCATATTGACATCTAGTATAACCGCATGGGGTTTGTTTTGAGAAATCATCTGTAATAACTCTTTTCCGTTATTGACTATTCCAATAATTTCTAGTTCTTTTACATCTTTAAATACCATCACAAGCGCTTCAGCAAAAAGCTGATGGTCGTCTGCTATAATTACTTTTATTTTAGCCATAGTCCCACTTTTAAAGATGTCCATCAGGAAATTGAAACAGAATACTCGTTCCTTCTGGATAAGCCTGAAATTCTACGACTCCTTTCAATTGGTTTATGCGCGAATAAATACTTTTCCACCCGATACCTTGTTTGGCTTGCGATTCTGAAAAACCTATTCCGTTATCGACATAAGTTAAAGAAATAGCCCCTTGCTTGGTATCTAATTTCAGTAAAATACGATTGGCTTTTGAGTGCCGAATCGCATTAGAAAGTAGCTCTTGAACGATTCTATAAATATGTATTTGAGCTTTTGAGTCGAGGGCTATTCCTGACGAATATTGATATTCTATGTTGATTCTTTTTGTTTGATTTATACTCTTGACAAGCTCATTTATAGCTGGATTTAGCCCAAATTTCTCTAAAGTAGGAGACGAAAGCTCTCTAGAGATAGCCCGCACTTCTTCTATACTTATTTCTAGCAACTCTACTCCTTTTTGTAGGTTATTTTGAGAGGCTTCATGTGTTGCTTTGTTTTTTTCTGTTTCTACATAAAGTTTAATCGTACCAAGCATTACGCCTAATCTGTCGTGCAATTCGTGAGCTATTTTTTGTTTTATTTTTTCTTTGCTTTCAAGAATTTTTATAATAGATTTTAGCTCTTCTTCTTTGAGTCGGGTAAGCATTTCTTGTTTTTCTAATTCGTGTTTTTTCTTTTGACTTAAGCTTTTTGTTCTAAACACAATTAACATTAAAACAGAAATAAGCAACACGGAGATAAGTAATATAATTACAATCTGGATATGCAAATAAAAATTACAGTTTAAGTTAAGCGACATTTTTGTAAAATTGATTTTGATTATTAAACTCTTCTATTGTTTTATAATTCAGTGCACGGTGCCTTCTTTTTTTATTGTACCAG